>ENA-ORKV01000254-ORKV01000254.1-human-gut-metagenome-genome-assembly--contig:-NODE-254-length-72542-cov-4.475913_pt1 | contig 72542 bp, 62 predicted proteins | sample MGYA00243058_ERZ508805 | MGnify/ENA primary metagenome ERZ508805 (study PRJEB26277, sample SAMN04329770) | human gut metagenome | biome: human-associated habitat | host: Homo sapiens | place: USA...
GGTTCGTCGATCATATCGGAATAATCGGCAGTGATCTCATAACCGGCTCTCTCCAGTGCGTCTTTTCCTTTTTTACCGATCGCGTAGATCTTCAGATCTTCTTTTTTCAGATCCTCATTCTTTGTGATCAGCTTTATGACATTGGAGTTGTAACCACCGGCAAGACCTCTGTTACTTGTGATGACAATGACTGCTTTTTTGCTGCTTTCACCGGCCTTTAAATAAGGATGATTGATCGTTCCGGCTTTGGCAAGCATGGATTTGACAGTCTCATACATGCATTCAAAATATGCCTTTGATTGTTCTGCACGCGTTTTTGCTCTCTGCAGCTTAACAGTGGATACGAGCTTCATTGCTTTCGTGATCTGCTGTGTACTCTGAACAGATTCCTTGCGCCTTTTGATACTTCTCATTGAAGCCATGCGTGTTCACCTATTCTTTCTGCAATTTACTTAAACTGTGCCTTGAATTCTTTGATTGCCTTTACAAAAATCTGTTCTGTCTCTTCGGAAATTACCTTTTCCTCTGCAATGTTCTTTGGTACTTCAGGATACTTGGTATCCAAAAATTCAAAGAGCTCTGCTTCAAATCTTGTAATATCCTCAACCGGGACATCCAGAAGATATTTATTGGTTGCTACATAAATAATGATAACCTGATACTGTACAGGCATCGGCTTGTACTGAGGCTGCTTCAAGATCTCTCTGATTCTTTCACCCTGTGCCAGCTTTTCCTTGGTATCTGCATCCAGTTCGGAGCCGAACTGTGCGAATGCAGCAAGCTCACGGTACTGTGCAAGCTCCACACGGATAGGAGCAGCGATCTTTTTCATTGCCTTGATCTGCGCAGAACCACCTACACGGGATACGGAAAGACCTGCATTAACAGCCGGACGGAATCCGGAGTTAAACATTTCTGTTTCCAGATAGATCTGACCGTCTGTAATGGAAATAACATTGGTCGGAATGTAAGCGGATACGTCGCCTGCCTGTGTTTCGATGATCGGGAGTGCTGTTAAGCTTCCTCCGCCGTATTCATCACTCATACGGGCTGCACGCTCCAGCAGTCTGGAATGCAGATAGAATACATCACCCGGATAAGCCTCACGGCCCGGTGGACGACGAAGGAGCAAAGAGAGTGTACGGTAAGCAGTTGCATGCTTACTTAAGTCATCGTAAATTACGAGAACATCTTCTCCGTTCTCCATCCATTCCTCACCGATCGCACATCCTGCGTACGGTGCAATATACTGTAATGGTGCAAGCTCACTGGCTGTAGCCGCTACAACCGTTGTATAGCTCATGGCACCGAATTCTTCTAATGTTTTGACAAGGCTTGCTACGGTAGATGCTTTCTGACCGATGGCAACGTAAATACATTTTACGCCCTGTCCTTTCTGATTGATGATCGTATCGATCGCGATTGCCGTCTTACCGGTCTGTCTGTCACCGATAATAAGCTCACGCTGTCCTCTTCCGATCGGAACCATGGAATCGATAGCCTTGATACCTGTCTGAAGAGGTGTGTCTACACTCTTTCTTGTGATTACGCCGGATGCCACACGTTCGATCTGACGGTATTTGTCTGTCTGGATCGGTCCCTTGTCATCGATCGGCTGACCAAGTGCGTTTACGACACGTCCTAAAAGAGCATCGCCTACAGGTACTTCCACAACTCGTCCTGTTGTCTTTACGGTATCGCCTTCACTGATATTCTTCTGGCTGCCAAGAAGTACTACACCGACGTTGTCTTCCTCGAGGTTCATGACCATTCCGTACACTTCACCCGGGAATTCAAGAAGCTCGCCCTGCATTGCCTTTTCAAGACCATGCACACGTGCAATACCGTCTGCTACCTGAATAACAGTACCGACTTCCGATACTTCAAGCTCTGACGCATATCTCTTGATCTGATCCTTAATCACTGAACTTATTTCTTCTGGTCTTAAATTCATGGATCTTTCTGTTCCTTTCTAAATACTAGCCGGCTATGCCAGCTGAATTTTCATAAGCTGTTTTTTCAGCTCATTAAGCTTCGTTGCAATACTGCTGTCCACGACATGATCCCCGATACGGATCACAAGACCGCCGATGATAGCTGCATCTGTGCTGTAATGCATCTCCATAGCGGTGTATTTTGTCGTTTCAAGAAGCTTTTCTTCGATCTGTTTTTTCTGCCGGTCGGAAAGTGCGGCGGCACTTTTGACATAGGCTACACCAATGCCTTTTTCTTCCTTGACTGCATTCCGGAAATACTGCAGGATGCTGTCAAGATCCGCATAACGTCCTTTCGTGACGAGCAGTCTCAGAAAGCCAACCAGCTCCTTGTCGATCCGTCCCAAAAAGACATTGTCGACAATTTCCAGCTTGTTTTCTTTATCGATCTTTGGATGATTCATTAATTTGGAGAAGTCCGGATTTTTGGCAAGCACCTCGGATATGACATCGATCTCCTCTGTAAAGACATCAATCTTATCCTGCTCCATTGCGAGCTCAAACAACGCTTCTCCGTATGTCTGGGATACTAGCTTAGCCATGTGCTTTCACCTATTTCCTTTAATGTCTCGTCAATCAGGCCGTCGCTTACTGTTGTATCAATGTTAGCTGCCACAACCTTACCTGCCATTGCAGACGCGATCTGGATCATTTCCTTCTTCACATCATCCGCTGCCTTCTTCTTTTCAAGCTCAGCTTCCGCATTTGCTCTTGCAATGATACGGGCTGCTTCTTCTTTTGCTTTTGCAACGATATCCGCTTCATTTGCCAGTGCTTTCTGTCTTGCTGCACTTAAGATTTCTTCCGCCTGCTTGTCAATGTCGCGGATGCGGTTTTCATAATCTTCCTTCAGTGCGATAGCATCTGCCTTTTCTGTCTGTGCTGTCTCAATATCATCCGCAATACGGCTTTGTCTGTCTGATAAAAACTTTCTGACCGGATTAAACAGGAAATGGGACAGAAACAGAAATAATGCAAAGATCGCAATGATCATCAGAAACGCATCATGCAAAAGCTGCCAGTCAAGATCAAATAATCTTGTCATACCTGCTTCGCTTTCTGCCAGTACGAAGGTCGTACTTAGTATCGTATTCAAGCCATTAGCCTCCTTTCATGATTTGTCCCGAAGGTCTTTATTTTGCTAACGGTTTTACGAATAATAACAGCATAGCAATAAGTAAGCCGTAAAGACCTGTTGTCTCGGCAACTGCCTGTCCAAGAAGCATGGTACCTGTAATATCGGATTTTGCGCCCGGATTTCTACCTACAGCTGCTGCTGCGTGACCTGCTGCAATACCCTGACCTACACCAGGTCCGATACCGGCGATAACTGCCAGACCGGCACCGATTGCTGAACAGCCTAAGATAAAGTTTGTGTTAAATTCCATGTTTTGTTTCCTCCTTAATTGAAATGAATAACTTTCTTTAATTGTCCCCAATCGCATCCGCTACATATGTCATTGTCAACATACAGAATACATATGTCTGGATTGCTCCTGAGAATAAATCAAAATAAACATGCAGCGCTGCCGGCCAGAAAACGGCAAACCATTTCAGCAGTCCATAAACCAGCGCCATCATGACGGTTCCGGAAAGCACGTTTGCGAACAAACGAAGTGACAAGGAAATCGGAACAGCCACATCACCAATGATATTGATTGGTGCCCAGAACGGCCACGGCTCACATAATCCTTTAATGACTCCGCTGACCTTCTGATACTTGAATTTGTTAAAATGAATGATTGCAAAAGTCATAACACCAAGCGGAAGCGTCACTCCATAATCCGCTGTCGGTGGCCGGAGCCCCAATAGTCCGGAAATATTGCTGATGAAAATAAAGATAAATATGGTTCCGATGTAATTGGCAAACTTTGATGCACTTTTGCCCATGGTACCTTTTACCATATTGTCCAGCATTTCCACAATGATCTCCACAACATTCTGGAAGCCTGTCGGCACATCACTTGCATGCTTCATTGCACGATTGGCACATAATGCAAAAATGCCAAGAATCAAAAATACAATGAGGACACATACATGTGTTGTTGTTATCCACACGGTATGACCAAACCACTTATAGGAAAAGACGCCATGTACCATGAAATCTACTTCCTGATCTGCGGATAACAAAATACCCTGACCCATACATTCACCTCCTGAATAATTTATGAGTAAACGGCTGTAAATACGCCGCTACTTTCAAACCCATAATGCCTAAAAAGGCTACGACCGGATTTCCGATACCGGAGAGCCATAAAGCAAATATCACCACAACGACGATCCCGTATCTGAGCAGATTATGCAGCTGCATCTTTTTCACCGCACCGCTTTCGCCCAGATCCAGTGCCATATTCAGCGACCACGCCATATGGACTGCCATGCCCATGGCACATAAAATACCGGTAAGAAGACCGATACTGTAAAATAAACGGTCTTTTACAAAAATAAGACCAACTGCCTCACAGACCACGCCATATAGCAAAATACCGATCAGAAGATCCGGCAGTACATCACTTAAACCGTTTAACCAGTTTTTTAATTTCTGCATGTTTGCTCCGTTTCTCCCTCAAACTGTTCTCTCTGCCGCACAGAAACCGCCTGCCCTGATGGCACTGTCATTCAGCGATCCCCGGAAGGATCGTCATCCTGCGGCGTCCTGTCGGTCCTGTGCGCCTTTACATCGGCTCTGCGCTTCTTCCGTCCGGAATCATCCCCGGCCGTGCGCATCGCAAAAATATAAATATTCCGAAAACCGGCTAAGGCACCGACAAAAAACAGGATGACCGATAAAAATGAAGTGCCTAAAAGCTTGTCCAGATACATCCCCGCACCGCCGCAAAGCACGATCGGCACGAGCATATTGATGCCAAACTGTGTGATCATCGCAAGTGACCGGTATACGCTTCTGTCATATCCGTTTTTTTTCTGCTTTTTCGGATTTTTCAATTCACACCTCATCCTGATCGAACTGCTTTACATTATACTCATTTTTTTTCGGACTGTCTACCAAAATACCCATTTTAATTTTTTCTTTAGAGTTCGGTTTTCTTATTTTTTGTCATATCTGCGCACTGTACATTTTCCTCATTTTATTTTCTTTCTTCTCATTGACTTTTTGTACTGCGCAGAGTACGATTTGTGTAACTATTCAGAGCCATGTAATCCGTAATAAGCTGACTATTTATAGTCACGCTGTTTACGGATTATATGGCGAAGTAACCACATAAGCAAAAGGAAAGCATCGTAAGATGCGATTTTGCGAATGGGGGGCTGAATAGTTACACAAATATCCCACAATCCCACGCAAGGAGAACCTCTATGAAAGAATTCTCTCTCTATCGTAAACGGATTATTCCGGATGAATGTATTTTATTGAAAAACGACCATATTGTTTCCTTTGAGAACAACCGCCTGGTCACAACATGGTCGGCGCTCCATCCGAAAAAAGACCTGCACCACGGTATTTCCTGTTATTTTCTGGAGCATGGTATCAAGGTCAGCAAATTCTATTATGAGGATGGCAGGCTGCTTTACTGGTACATTGATATTATCACGCACAGCTGGAATGAGGACAAATCCTCTCTGACGGTGATCGATCTTCTGGCTGATGTCCTGATCTATCCCGATGGTTTTGTAAAAGTTGTGGATCTGGACGAGCTTGCAGACGCAGAGGAAGCGGGCATCATCTCAAAGGATCAGCTCCTGAAATCTCTGCGCACGCTGGACAAGCTGCTTGGCATGATCTATTCTGGGGATTTTAAACGGATCCAGAGGTATGTGGAGAGCTTTGAATAACGTAAAAGAGCATACTATATAAAAAGCAGGAAGATAATACAGACGCAATCACGCCCGGCTACCCTGCGATTTATCTGCTCGTATTTGCACAGTCTCCGGTCACCAAAAAGCGTGGTGGACGCTCCGACTGGCAAGCGAGCGATAAATCTCGGTCGCCCGTGCAAAAGATTGCTTACTGTATTATCTTCCTTTTTTATTACGACTGCCACGTCTACTATTGTATCTGCTCCAATATATACGGATCCTTGATCTTTTCATCCTCCGCAAAGAATAAGATCTTCGTCAGCACCTCTGCAGTCTTTGGATCGTCATCCACGAACGGCAGGAAAATACGTCCGCGCCTCTGCGAATGAACCGGCAGTACATTGATCATCGGACCTGCCTCCTGATGCACCACGCCACTTCCAAGATGAACCGTATAATTTGCTCGTTTTCCCTCTATCAAAGCATGATTCTTTGTGAAAGTCACATTCGTCAGTCTGAACAACGGCAGCGTAAATTCTGCGATCGCCTTCCGCATTTCCACCGTAGAGTGAGAAGTCTCCGGATCCACACCGCCTGCATGTGCCACGCTGACAGCCATATCCACATCCCGCATTACCTCGGAAAACAAAATATCCGGGATTTCCTTCAGTTTCAGATCTTTTCCCTTTTTTCTGTCTGTAAATACCACCCATTCCAGCGTAGGAGCTTCTATATCGGATGGTGAGAACCAGTCTGCCAGCGCATAGATCCTTGCCACGATATTTTCTTTGTAATATACTTTCTGCAGACCATCTTCGATATCTGCCACCCAATGCCTTGCTTTCAGACAGCCCAGCGTTTTCTTCGTCTGGATCTGATTGCCCGCATAGCGAAGGGAATGCTCCATATTCAGTTCTTCTTCTGTTTTTACATATAATTCTCTGAATACCTGTTTAAACGGCTGTATGATCTGATGATCAAATACATATTTCTGGAGCATATGCCATTTGCCCGCCGTATACATCTGGAACGGATGCGCCACGGTCATCTTGGCATCATCCGCAAGCTGCATTGACTGCATCTCTCCATCCTCTGCCGGTACATAAAATGCATCTTCTGCAGCAAAACCAAGTATGTCATCCTCTGTTTTGAACACCAGCGCAGCAACCATATCATGTACGACCGGATTTTCCAGCATTCCTTTTATTTCCGAATATGCATAAGTCTCCTGGCTCTCCATTGCAGCTTCCAGCATAGCCTTTGTACGCCTTGCCTGCTCTGTCAGCTGCTTTTTGGCATCTGTCAGCTCCAGCACATACGGATCTTTCCTACTCTTTGCCGGAACACTCTTGAGCTGCCTGCCATTCTTTTCACAAATGACCGCACATTTGCCGCCCTCTTCCATTTCCAGCCATATGGATAGTTCGCCGACTTCATGCGGTTTGAAATATTCCGCCATTTCCTGCGCCACCAGCCCCTCCATGCGCAGAATAAGCCTTGTCACATCCTGATAGCCGGCGCTTACTGCCATGTTGCGCATGGCTATCTCAACTGCAGCCGCCTCGCTTGCACGCCGCTGGGCGCCAAACTGCTTACTTTCCTTTTTGAATTTCTGCAAAAACAGATACCTTTCTTTGATCTGTGCCTCCTTTTCAATCGGCAAAATCCCGACCGCCATGAGGAGATCTTTGTTTCTCTTTGCCTCGATCTCGGCAAACAGCTTTTCTTCTTCATATTTACCAAGTGCAGCATCTGCATATTTTCTGGCTCTTGTATGTTTCGCGCCGTCTGATATGTATTTTGCAGCCTTGTATATGAGTTGGAATCGCTGATCCCCCAGCTTTTCATATACCTCTGTAAACCACTTCTTATCAAAAGCACCCGCATTCAACTCATCCACCTCAAGCGGCGTATATCTGGCGATCATTGCCTTTCTCTTATCATCAAACATTTCATTCATATGCGCCATGAAATAATAGCAGCCGGCCGTAAATCCATCCCAGCCCAGATATGCTCCGACAATATCGATCCATTCCGGTGCATACATGGCAGCCTCGATCAGGCGCGCTTCACTAATGTCCGTTCCGTTCAGATAAGACCGCAGCGTATCCGCATTGTCATTCACATCAGGCATACAAACCTGCAGCAGATGCGACAGGCTGTTCTTCTTGCTGACCTTCTGCCGCCTGCCATATGTATAACTGCCGCTAAAATAGGTAGATCTCTCCAGCGTTTCCTTACCGAGTGCAGCCAGTATTCTGACAAAATACGCTGCTCCGTATACGCGTTTCAGTCCATATACATATGGTGAAAATTCTGTCTCTGTATCTCCTCTTGTCAGCTCTGCTTCCATTACAAGCGCCGACATATCCGTATAAAGCTTTTTGGCGATCTCCAGGCATGCCTGATCCTTTTCAGTCAGATTTCCGGACGGCGCATGGAGCAGGATCTGTTTCACGCTGTCCATTCGTTTTCTTTCTGCCCAGCCCCATTTCCATTCATAGCCTCTGATTTGCCGTTGTCTGTCGTGTTCTGTAATATACTGCATCACATTCGATACACATTCCAGGCTCTTATCCAGTGGATTGCCCTCAAAAGCCATCTTGTACATATAATCCCTGCTGATCAGTCCATGATTGTGCGCCGCAATATAAGTGGAAAGACTCGGTATTTCCATTATATTCCAGCTATGTACCCAGTAATGATATCCCGGTTCATTGATCACATCCGCCAGTATCCGGAAATCATGCGCCTTTGCCAGCGCATAGTTGTATGGGAACAACCTGACAAATATTTCCTCTTTATAAGCAGCCTCCGCAGAACCTGCATCCGGTACCTTTCCGCCACCGCTGTGGGCAGGTGAGATCCTGCCTGCCAGTATCATGATCTGTTCATGCGTCAGCACGCTCCGGTGACACAACGTCTCCCGTTCCTCTGTTTCTCCCATAAAATTATTTCTGCGCTTTTTCCCCCGGAATGTATAGATCAGGTCCTCCTTCCGCCTTAAAAGGTAGTCCGCTGCAACCACAGCCAGCTTTCTCTCATCACTGTCCGGTACAAATTTCTGATACAGATAGCTGATGACTGCTCTGATATGCGCAATGTAGCCAAGGCTAACCCTCTCCCCTGTATACTGCCGCCCAAACAGGTCTGCCACAAAGCTCTCACAATACTTTTTAAAGTCTTCCTTATCATTGTTATACCCCTGTAAATATACATAAGCCTGCATACATACTTCCGGAGTCTGTATTGTCTTTTCATAAAAATCCAGCCACAGGTCTTCCAATATGATGCTTTCGTCATCCGCCGCAACATAAATCCCCGGCTGTTCGCCAAGCATACAGATTTCCCCATTTCTGTTTTCATATTCATCATATTTATGGGCATCAATGAGGGCATCCAGCTTCCGCAGGATTTCTCCCGGATCTGTCGTTCCTGTCTTCGACCCGTTTAATAATCTGTCCTTCATCTTCAGGAAAGTTCCTGCCAGCTTACCTGCGCTTCCTGCAAGTTTCCCTGTGGCAACTCCGCTGTCCGGAAAATATCTGTTATAAACTTCCTTACATTCTGCCAGATAGTCTTCATCAAATACAGGCATATAGTCCGCATTTACATCATACAGCCCATAGCCTTGTGCAGCACCTGCTTTGTCCTCTGTCTCATTTCGGATCTCCCGGATCAGGATCTGTTCTTTCGTGGAAACTTTGATCCCCTTCTGCTCCATTTCATCCATACAGCCTGCACATACTGTAAATAATTTTTGTCTCTTGGCATCATTTTTAAGCTGCAGAAGAATATCCAGTCCTGCTGTTCTCTTTTCCTCTTTTGCATCCGTAAGCAGTCTGCCGATCATCTGCTCCATCTCTGTTCCATCCAACTTGTAAAGGATGGATAATACAGTTTCCCGGATATCAGATTTTTTATACTTCAGCATTCCCTCAAGTCTTGCATAATCTGCCTTTGAAAGTTCCATGGTGCTGACCAGCTTTGCAGCTTTCTGTCGCGTATACGTCTCTTTATCCGCAACCGCATCTACCAGTATTTCTCTCTGTCTGTCATTTGCAGGTTCTCTGACCAAAAAAAGCAACAGTGTATCCCTGCTGTAATGGGAAGTATCTATCTCCTGCAGCATCTCTGCAATATGCGTGATCTTATCCTCATCACGGAGGGCACTTGCACAGACGGCAAGACGCATGATCACATCCGAGCGGTCAAGATATTCTGCATTCCATGGAAATACGCATGGATCGATCTCCAACCGTTTTTTCGGAATACGTGCAAGAATATCTTCCAGGATATCATAGATTTCCTGGCATTCCTGTCTGCTGTCAAAGTATTTCTCCACCTCCGCATATGTCTTTTCCCGGAGCACGCCACTGTAGCGTTTCCCCTCCTCATAGACCAGTTCATTCATATAAGACGCGAAATCCGGCATAAAGCTTGGCAGCATAACGGTCATGGTATCCATTTCATCCGAAAACTGCCGGATAAATGTCTTTGCCACTTTATGGGTGTATACCCTGCCAAGATTCATCGACTTGATATACATGCCGAAAACCATTCTCTGATGCCTGCTGCCGGTTAGCGCCAGCTTATTCATGACAGCGCACGCCTCATCCAGATCGAAAAATCCATAGCTCCACAGAGCCAGATAGATCTGCATGGCATCCTCACCTGCAAGTGCTTCTTTTCTGGCTTTTTCATCATGTAGATAAGTGTCTATGGATAACAGTTGCTTTTTCTGGATCCTGTCAATTTTACTTTCCTCGCTTGCGATCAGTCCTGTCCATGTCGCAACCGCCCGCATGACAGAGGAATAGCGCAAGAGGTCATTTTCTTTTATCACCTGAAAAAGTGTCATAAATGCCTGCGCAGTTCCGTAATCCATATTTTCACAGATTGATTGACGAAGCCCTTCCTGCAATCTCGCTGCAAAAAGAAGTTTTCCGACAGCCTCATAAAGCTCCGTATTCTCGCTCATGAAAATACCACGAAGCATACTTGTGGTCAGTTTTGTCTGTGTACCTTCACCAAGCAGCACATCCAGCAGAAGCCTGATAAGTTCCTCATTGCCCCGGTCAAGCTCTGCAGCAATCCAGTATTCCGACACAGCACTGTAGGCTGCAGCAGCACATTTATTCCGGTAAAAACACAGTTTGTCCGCAGGCAGTTCTTCTTTATACAAGGACACAATATCTGCCTGATAGATGCCCATCTCATGGTATGCCTTTAAAATGCGGAAGTATCTGTCCAAAAATGTCGTATACCGCTTTGTCCGCATCGTTCTCCTGTAGTAGGACTCACTGACCTGCCATTTTATAATACTGTCTACAGAAACATAAAAATCCTCCAGCAGCGCATCAGGCAGCCATCCGGGCATATTTTTCAACTCTTTTCTGAAGAACTCGGACGGACGGGCTCCTTTCTTTTCAAGAAAGGATCTAAGCCGCTTACCGATCACTGTGAAGGACACACTTCCTCTATAGTTGTCACTCTCATCCAGCACCTGTCTTACCTGCTCACTGTAGCTATTTCTAAGCTCCCGCGAAGCCTTATCAAATGCCTGTCTAACCTCTTTTGCAACCTTCTTCTGCTCTTCCAGCTCTTGTCTTGTTTTCTTACCTTCTCCCATGTATAGCCCCTTTCACATCTTTACCACATTCTGCCTGCCAGCATCGTCAGGCGGATAAATGTAATTTCGTTACCCTCTGCAAACTCCACTTTTTCATCCAGATTTTCCAGTTCTCTGTCTCCCAGAAAGACACGGAACAATCCATCCTCAAATCCCTGTACCGCTGTCTCGATCGCCTTTTGTACATCCGGCTTCTTTTCCCCGTATACGATCCCGAATGCAATCTTACCGATCTGTGACATATCCTCGATCTGCTCCTTGGAAAGCACCGCCTCGCCTCTGTCCATACGGTCTATATAGTCTGCCACGCAGAGCTTTACCGTTTCTCCGATCAGCTCCCGCAAACTCTCCGGTGCTTTCTCATAAGAAAATGCCACCTTATCTACCATGTTTTTACGCTTTCCAAGCTGCTTCATGTTGATATACAAATGCATATGTTTTCTCCTATAATAAAAGACACATTGATACCTGGAATCCCCTGAATTTCCAGCAACAATACTCACATAAACTTTTTAACATATTCTTCCGTCCGATCCAGATTCTCTGCAATCTCTGCAATTGATTTACCTTTTTGCAGCCATTTGGTGATCAGTTCTTTGTCCCGGTTCTGTTCGCCCTCATTCCGCCCCTTTTTTCTTCCCTGCTCATATCTCTGATCCATTTTCATTTCTATCGTCATATAATTCTCCCTCCACTTGGAACATCAGCCCATGCAAATTTGCCTTTGGCAAATGGGCTGATGCTGCATATCAAGTTTTCATAGAAAACTTGATACATTTATCATTATCATCCCTTATCAGTTCCACTTCATTCTGAATATTTTCTGTATAGGAATCTGTCATCTGCAAAAGGATCAAAGGTACAGATGAAGATCACAACCGATTGCTTCAAATTAAAATATTTCTGTCCTGCACGGATCTGGTAGCTGTCCATTTCACTGTGATAATAACGCGTTCTCAAATGCAGATCTGTTTCTTCCGTTGTCTGCATTTCGATATCATACACATTACCATCGCTATCTTTGGCATAAATGTCGATACGGATTCCCTTTCCGATAAAGGTTGTTTTCATCGACTTCTGCGGCTCTACAACCTCAATCTCGATCAGTTTGATCTGCAGGATTCTCTGAAGCAGTTCCTTACATTTTTCCTTACCCCGGAATACCGTGCCAAACATGAAATCATTGGTGATACCAATCTCATCAAAATTGATCGTCTCCGTTTTGCCTTTTCCTGTCCCCATATCCGATACGACAGTTTTTCGTTTCTGTGTCATATAACCTCCTCTTCTGTAAGCCATGCTTACCCAGAGAGGTCTGTTATACTTTGAAACCTCTCTGCTATTCATTTGTTTGTGGAATTTAAGCAGTGAAGTTTCTTGAAACGTTTAGATATATGATAGTAACTAGTCAGAGTTACCTATCATGAAATAGAAAATGGGATGGCGAGCCATCCCATATAAAATATGCTTTTGACTTTCTGCTTGCAATCAGTTTAACATACATACCAAATGCAGGCAACTGCAAATATACTATTACCTAACTCTTAAATTCATGCGCTGTTTTCATAAAGATCAGTTCTACCAGAGCAAATAGTAGCAGAGAAATAATCAATCCTAATATATTTCAAAATGTAGATTGTACAAATAGACCTATGCCTATCGGCAAAAGCGCAAGACATCTTGCAATCCCCTTACACAGACTGAATTTTTTGTTAATAGAACGTGTCATATTTTTGCCACATTTTTTACAATCCGGTTGTATCAAAACCTTGATAGAATACTGCTGCTCGCCGCAGCAATGCGGACAGATCATTTTCATTTCAAATTCCCCCTTAACTATATAAAACCTGCTGACTCGATATTTGAACAGAATTGTTAATACAAAACAGGAACATCCTAGGAATGCAATCACGTTTGCCTACCCTAGAATGTTCCTGTTTATTTCTCACATTACTAACCCATTCCTAGTAGAAAATATGTCCCCCGATCTGCTGCCCGGTCAGTCCCGGGATCGGGGTACGGAAGAACAGACAGTTTCCGACCGGTGAAGCACCTGCCATGGCATCCTGCGCTGCCTGATAGCACGATTCATTTGCCCCTCTGGCAAGCACCAGTGCAAAACGTCCGCTGCCGACAGGAGAAAACTGCTTCTTCTGCATGATAACCTCCAGCACTGTAGATGGGAATAACGGACTTCTGACACGGTTCAGGACAACTGCACCGACTGCCACCTTTCCGGTATAGCTTTCGCCGCCGGCTTCGCACTCAATGATCGCCGCCATCAGATCCACATCACCGCTCGCAAACAGCACATCCGACAGATCCCTGTTGACCATTGCCTGCGACTGCAGGGACATGGCAAGCTCTTCCTTATACTGCTCCTGCAGCGAAGCGATATCACTTTCCTTCTGTGCGATCTCCTGCTCGTAAGCCAGTGCTTCCTCTTCTTTTTCCGCGATCTGATCTAAATACTGGCGTACATTCTCACTTGTTTTTTTAACATCCTCATACAGTCCTGTTGTGCTGGCATTTGCTTCCTGCTGCAGCATTTCAAGCGTTTCCTTATCCTGTTTGAGTTCCTTTTCCTTTTTTGCGATCTTTACCTGGGTGTCCGCATATTCCTGCAGCATTTTGCGGTCATACTGGTTGATCATCTCAATATAATCAGCCTTATTGAGCAGGTCCGAAAAGCTGGATGCAGAAAGAAAAACATCCAGATAAGAAGTGTTTCCCTCTTCATATAAAAACTGGATCCGCTGCTTCATTTCTTCATATCGTACCTTCTGCTGCTCTTTAGCATCTGCAATCGTTTCCTGCGCCTCGGTGATCGCATTTTGCTTCTTCTCGATGATCTCATCAATTTCCAGAAGCTTACTGTTAGCCTTCTGCAACTTTTCATTCAGATTATCCAGATAGCTTTGCAGACTTGCCCGGTCTGTCTGCAGATCCTGAATACTGTCATTTGCTTTTTCCAGTCCGTTTTCCGCCTTCGCCTTATCCCGCTGTGCCTGCTCAAGCTGCTGCCCCGCCGTTGCATAGGTATACAAAGGACGCCCGATCAAACAACCGAGCGTCAATGTTGTAAAAGCTATCCATTTTTTCCAGTTCTTACAAAATGTCATCTGCTACATCCCTTACAGATCAAGTTCTATTTTTCTGCCGGTTCTTTCATACCGGTAATATTCCACGCCTGCTGCGTCAAACATCTTTTTCGATGCGATATTCATCGGCGTTCCTTCGTATTTATCGCAGTCATACACAACCGTTCTGATTCCCGCCTGTATGATCGCTTTTGCACACTCATTACACGGAAACAGGGATACATACAGCTTTGTACCCTCCAGACTGCCACCGCGGTAGTTGAGAATGGCATTCAGCTCGCTGTGTGTGACAAACGGATATTTTGTCTCAAGCGCGTCGCCTTCTCTGTTCCACGGAAAATCCTCATCGCTGCATCCATTCGTGAATCCGTTATATCCCATGGAAAGAATACGGTTGTCTTTTCCGACAATGCAGGCTCCCACCTGTGTATTCGGATCCTTGGAGCGCATCCCCGACAACATGGAAACACCCATAAAATATTCATCCCATGAAATGTAATCTTTTCTCTTATGATTCATAGTTTATCCCATCCGTTTTTCTGACAGATCCACATGTACCGCAGATAGTGATCCTTTTTTACCCTCGCATCGTTTATGACATGAATATCACTTACTTTGTTCCGAAAATTCTGTCTCCTGCGTCGCCAAGTCCCGGTACAATATAGCAATGATCATTTAACTTTTCATCAAGCGCACCAATGTAAATATCCACATCCGGATGTGCTTCCTGCATTGCTTTTACCCCTTCCGGTGCTGCAATGATACACATAAAGTGGATGTTCTTACAGCCTTTATCCTTCAGCATCTGAATGGCTGCTACAGAAGAACCGCCTGTTGCCAGCATCGGATCGACTACAAAAACTTCTCTCTGTGCACAGTCTTCCGGAAGCTTACAGTAATATTCTACCGGCTTTACCGTAACAGGATCACGATACAGACCGATATGTCCCACCTTTGCAGCAGGGATCATTTCCAGCATACCGTCTACCATGCCAAGTCCCGCACGCAGGATCGGTACAACAGCCAGCTTCTTACCCTTCAGTTCTTTTACAGTTGTCTTGCAGATCGGTGTCTCGATCTCCACATCTGCAAGCGGCAGATCTCTTGTTGCCTCATAGCACATCAGCATTGCGATCTCGCTGATATTCTGTCTGAAATCCTTTGTTCCTGTTTCCTTTTTACGGATAATACCGATCTTGTGCTGGATCAGCGGATGATCCATAACAACAACTTTACTCATACTTTTATCCTCCTGTTTTGTAAATTCTTCATTTCATTTGTGCCTTTGCTTCACTTTACAATGTATTTCTCCAAAACGCAAGTACACAGCCTATTATGCCTCAATCTGATCAATTCTTCTCTGATGTCTTTCTTCTCCCGAAAATTCTGTTTCAAGGAAGGTATCGACGATGGAAAGTGCCAGATTCGGTCCTACGATCCCTGCTCCCATTGCCAGTACATTGGCATCGTTATGCAGTCTTGTCAGCTTTGCGGAAAGTGTATCCGCACAGAGTGCAGCACGGATTCCCTTTACCTTATTGGCTGTGATGGAAATGCCGATCCCCGTTGTACAGATCACGATTCCTTTCTCACATGTCCCATCCGCCACCGCGTTAGCCACTGCTTTTCCGTAAACCGGATAATCGCAGGAGCTTTTATCGTAGCAGCCTACATCCTTTACTTCATATCCTTTTTCTTTTAAATGTGCTATCACAGCTTCCTTCAGATCAAATCCGCCATGATCACTGCCTATTGCTATCATCTGTTTCCTCCTGATCTGCATCTATTATTTTATGACCTGCTGCCTTCAGCAGCCTGTTCATAACAGCCTGTCCGATCCCTTTATCCGAAAAGCCTTCCGTATACATGAAGTCCATTCCTTCATCATCAAACTCACGGAGCATCCGGAAAAGATCCTTTGCGATCTGCGCAAGATCATCCCTGTTTCCCGTTACCTTAACGGAATCCGCCTGATAGGCGCTGCCATCTTCCCCTGCAGCGATCACGCCGACTTTATATCCCTGCGCACGCTTTTTATCCACTTCCTGCTGGAGCCGTTTTCTGACATGATCAGCCTGTCCGCTGATGATCGTCAGCTCACCCTTTGGCGCATAATGCTTATATTTCATGCCCGGCGCTTTCGGCTTTGCATTTCCGCTGACACTGAACATAGTCGGATCCTGCAAAAGCTCCGGCAGAATTTCCTGCATCATTTCATAAGTCACATAGCCCGGTCTGAGTATCATCGGTTTTTCGCCCGTTACATCCACGATCGTGGATTCCACGCCAATCCCGACCTGTCCGCCATCCAGCAGCATTTCGATCTTTCCGTTCATATCCTCATACACATATTTCCCCAGCGTCGGAGAAGGTCTGCCCGAGGTATTGGCACTTGGTGCTGCCACAAAGCCGCCTGCTGCCTCAATAAAAGCAAGTGCTACTTTGTGATCCGGGAAACGCACCGCAACCGTATCCAGTCCGCCGGTCGTTTCTTTGGGCACCAGATCCGTCTTTTTGAAGATCATGGTCAATGGACCCGGCCAGAACTTTTCTGCCAGCTTTTTAGCATTTTCCGGGATCTCGGCTGCGATCTTTGAAAGATCCTCCAGCCTGCAGATATGCACGATAAGCGGATTATCACTCGGTCTGCCCTTTGCCGCATAGATCTTGCGGGAGCTGTCCGGATTCAAAGCATCCCCGCCCAGTCCGTAAACTGTCTCTGTCGGGAAAGCAACAAGACCGCCGTCCCTGATGATCTGACCAGCCTGCCTGATCGCTTCTTCATTCCATGTATGCTCTAAATCTTTGATCCACTTCGTTTCCAAATAACTCATTCCTTCTCTGCCGGATGAGGGATTTTGCTGCCTCACCGTAATTCTGCTTTAGTATAGCACATTTCCCCCTGCTTTCAAACTATCTGCGCACACATTTCCGCACATTTTGTAACTATTCAGCCACCCCATTCGCAAAATCGCATCTTACGATGCTTTCCTTTTGCTCATGTGGTTACCTCGCCATATAAATCCGTAAAAATCTGTCCATAAATGGTCAATTTATTACGGATTTGCATGGCTCTGAATAGTTACCACATTTTTCCGTTTCCGTATCAGGGTATCAGGCTGACGGCGCTTTTTGCATACCGCTCACATATTGCATCACGGCCATGGCAATATAAAATGCAAGGCGCTCCTGATATGCACCTGTCACAAGCTTATCCGCCTCTGCCTGATTGGACAGAAAACCGCATTCCACAATGATCGTCGGAACAGTCGATTTTTTCAACAGATAATATGTATTGTTACCCTTGGGCATCCGTTTATTGTCAGGATCCACGCCCCTGATCAATTCCTGCTGCATGATCTGCGCCGCTTCCTTTCCGGCCTCGGAAGTCTCATAGTAAAAAACCTGTGCGCCACACACGCCTTCCGCCGAATAGCTGTTCTGGTGGATGCTGACCGCCAATGCTGCACCGGACGATTCAATGAGTGCGATCCGGTTTTTCAGATCCTCTACCTTTTTACTTCCCTGATTTCCTGTATACAGACCTTTATCTTCATTTCTCGTCAGAATGACATGATAACCGTTCTGCTGCAGCAGTCTTGCAAGACGCATGGTGATCTGCAGATTGACATCTTTTTCCAGCGCGCCGTTGATTCCGATCTTACCGGGATCTTCCCCACCATGCCCCGCATCCAGCACAATGACCGGCTGCTCACCTCTTTTTTCCTGCTGCATGGTATAGATCACTGCTGTCCTCGCCAGATAATACATAGAACACAAAAGGCAGATCGCCATGATCACAGAAATCAGCTTGTTTTGCACGTTGGCCTCCACATACGATGTAGCTTTACTACATTCTATGCCAAGCTGCTCTGTGTTATGACTTTCTGCCTTCTTTTTATTCCGTCACGATTTCCTCAAGCTGCGCCTGCTCATCCGCCGTATCAGTCTGTTCTCCTGTATTTTCCGTATTCTGCACAGCTGCTGTCTCATCCGGGATCACCGGATCTATGGCAGCTTCATTCTTCACATAATTTTCTATCAGTGTCCAGACATCCGGTGTTTCCAGTCCCAGCTTCCATTCCGCAATACCGCCAAGCTGATAGGCCGACATCACCTGCAGCTTCGCTTCGAGACTCTTTGCATTTTCCAGCCAGATCTGATAGGTCGCGCCATCCGCTTCAAAGGTCGCATAATCCTGACAGGTCGTTTCATCCCACGAAGCTGCCACGCCATATTGTGCCAGATAATTCGCCGCTGCAGACATGGAAAGCGCCTCACTTGTCAGGCTTTCTCCCCATTTCCAGAGTCTTGTGTAAAACGGAACCGCATTGATCACTTTTTCCTGCGGCACTACAGAAACCGTATTCTCAATGCCCTGCTGCACATAACCGATCGAAGCCACACTGCCCGCTTCCGCAGAGCCCGCATAGTGTTCATCATATCCCATGATAACCACATAATCTACAACCGTTCCCTGCTCTTTTCTGTCATAATGCGCTGTATAGCCTGTCGGTACATAATTATCAACCGAAAGCACGATCTGATTCTTCCGACAGCTGATGGAAAGTTCGCGTAAAAACTGCACATAATCGTTACCCGCACTTTCCGGAACCTGTTCAAAGTCAATATTGATGCCATCAATCCCCATTGCCGTAACCGTTCCTACAAGCTGGGAGATCAGATTTTTCCGGTTTGTTGTCGTTCCAAGAATCTGCGCGATATCCACATCATTGGTAAAATTATCGATGAGTGCCCACACCTCGATCCCGCGGGCATGCATCGCATCCACATAAGTCTGACTTGCAATAGAAGTAAAGTTACCGGCATTATCATTTAAGAAGAACCACGTCGGAGAGATCGTATTGACCGCCTTTGTATTTGCCAGCAGTCCTTCCACGCCATCATTGGCGGCGGCATTTGTCACCTGATGCCATGCCATATTGATCTTGTAATCTTTATGGATACTCGTATATTCCGGGATCACGTAACTGATCGGCACTTCTACTGCCTGATCCTCCGCTTCTTCCAGACGCTTATTTTCCACATAACCGATCACTGCATCTGCTGTTTCTACCTTGGACCAGTTTTCCATTTCCTCCAGAACCGTTACCTGGCTGCCTGCATCCTGCTGCTCTAAAATATCACTTTTGATACCGCCCTGATACCGGACTGCAGTCGCTTTTTGGATCACTGCTGTCTGATGCATTACATTTTCCGTATAGATCTGCAATCTATGTGGTGCTTCATACACATTGCAGATAAAATTAGAGAAGTTCTCCATAAAGCTGAGGGATACATATGGCACTTCATCCTGCAACACAAAGATCGGACACGTATGCTCCGCAGCTTCGCCCGAAACCGTATAGGTTGTCGAATCAAGCGGGATCTCATACAAATCCAGTGCTGTTGTATAAAGCAGCAGTTTTTCATTCATGTCATAATAAAATCTGCTGTTTAACTGCTCCTGTACAAAAGACAAAGGCAGATAATCATTGCCGTCTATATTGGCAGCCTTTTCCTCTGCCACCACATCTGCCAGAATGATCGGAACCTGACCTTCTTTTTCGATTCCGTAGTACCGGGACAGATCCATTGTTTCCTTGGAATAGGAATATTTCTCATATAATTTGACACCGACTGCGCCCACAATGATCAACGCCATCAAAACGACTGCGATCACAGCGGGAAGAATTTTCTTTTTTTCCATCTTGTTCTCCTTTGTCTGAATCCCACATTCGGTTTTAGTATACCAAACTATACAAAATGGGACAAGTGTACACATACGATTTACACAGAGGGGCTGTTTCATCTGTCACTTGTCCCATTTGAGATATTATCTCATGGCTTTATTCTTTTTTAATCCAGTCGTATCTGACCTCCTTTATACCACCGGATGCATCCATAACATAATCTGCCATAAAGTTGTCCGTATGATATCTGTCCGTTTCTCTCAGGATATCTTTTCGCTCCGGTACTTCAATCGTCGAAAAGCAGTCCTGCAGCTTTTGCATAACCTGAAACTGTACTTCTATCCGATCCAGCATTTGCGTAAGCCTCTGCCCTTGATCTGACATAAGCATTTGTCCTCCTGTTGCTTTCTTTTCATGCACCCGATCCCCCAAAAGGAAAATTTACTGTGATATGAATAATAATTCCGAATCGTGAATCATATTTTTAAATTATGGTGATGATAAAGAATAGATTACTAAGAGATGACATCGGACGCGCACAAAGACATAAAAAATAAATACTGTAATATTGAATTATTTGTTTGAAAATTTATATTGGAAAATAATTTGATAAAACACGTATGTGCTTTAAAGACAATCGATATCCGATCACGATATCAATTCCATATTGTCTGACGATGCGGATCGCATCTGAACGAAATCCTGTAAGATCATGCCCCCTTTCCGGTGCATACTGCGTCGGATGGCATCTCTTATTGATATGATTATAAAAGAAGACCTTTTCTTTGACAATAGAAAAGTTAAAATTTTTATTAAATTAGTTGCCTGAGAGGTAACTTCTATTGACTAAAACCGACATAAGATATAAGATACTTGTACAAAAGAAACAAGTATTTTCAGTCGTTTGAGGTCGATTTTTGAATAAAATCAGATAAGGATGTGATAATATGAAAATCGAAAAAGTAAATGACCATCAGATCAGATGTACCCTGACAGGTGCAGATCTTGCAAATAGAGAGTTAAAGATCAGCGAGCTTGCCTACGGCAGTGAAAAAGCCAAAAACCTGTTCCGCGACATGATGCAGCAGGCATCTTTTGAGTTTGGTTTTGAGGCAGAGGACATCCCGCTTATGATCGAGGCAATTCCGGTCAATGCGGATTGTATCGTACTGATCATCACCAAGGTAGAAGATCCCGATGAGATCGATACCCGTTTTTCCAAATTTTCTCCTTCGCTCAGTGCAGAAGATGATGCTGCAGAGGATGATATTACAGATCATTTTTCCGATGATGTCTTAGATCTGTTCCAGAAGATCAAGAACAGCGCCGGTGCTGTTAGCAACACGCAAAACGAAGAACCGCAAACAGCTGCTCCGCGTATGCTGCAGGCGGGTCTGAATCATCTTTGCACCTTCTCCCGCATCGTAAAAGATGCTTATACCGCAGAAAGTGCTTTATACAAGGATCCGGAAGCAATGCAGTATTGTCTGGTTCTCACAATGGGTGATATGTCACAGCAGCAGTTTGGAAAGATATGCAATATTGCTTCAGAATATGGATTGATCCAAAAGGTAGAACCGGCCAGAAGCGCATATCTGCAGGAACATTATGAAGTGCTTGTTCCCCAGGATGCGGTTAGTGCTCTTGCCCAGATCTAAATCGACTGTAAATGCTTTTGTTTCTAATATAACAATCATAAAACAAACAGGCTCTACTATTGTTACAAGCTGCTTATATGAGACGTGATTTATAGGGCAGAAAAAGCCCGTAGCAAATGCTATGGGTGGATAAGGCAGTATAACACTATGGCATTGCAATGGCGGAAATCAAGGCTTTGGCGGTAAATTGTCAAAGCCTTTTTCTGTGCCTGAAATCCGCACATTCGTAATATGATTTTGCTTTTTGTATAATGAACTTACTAAAATCAAGGAGGTTCAGAAATGAAAACAATTTTTAAAAATAACGGCGGTGCTTATGAATTTCAAGGCGACTATTTGTTACCAAATCTCACTATACAAAATGAGGCGAAATATTCAATCAGTGTATGGGAAATGAGGCATAAGCGATACTTAAAACAACATCATAAAGTGATTTATTACAATCTTTTGACTGCAGGTAAACTTGATTCTTATCTTGCAGACATTGATAAGAGAGCAAGATTTCTGTTCGACGAAATAGTAAAATCACTTGCCCAAAAAGAAACCGTAACCGAAAAAAGCTCAAATCAGAAAATGCAATGTTGTGGGTGCAAAAGATGAATAATATTCGCAACCGAGCAACAGAAATCGTAAACAATCAAATAATATTTAAGTGAAAACAAGGCACAACCGACGGAATGCTTCCAGAAAGCTGTGCCTTAATCTTTTGTTATGAAGTTTTATGTTGAAACTTAGCGAGCAGACCAATTATGGACAGTTTGTCCAAATCGGTTGCTTTGCTTCGATGTCTTGCAACAGCGAGCAGTGTATTTGGATAACCACAGTTGCCAAATACCTCGTTAGGGATACCCTAAGACCTGTTTGATTTTATAAATATAACATTCTAATAATTGAATAAAAATAAATTATCGCACAAAATCAATACATAACTACTTTATCTTCTGCTGGCTTAACCCAAAAGTAATTATGTTATTCTGTTGGCAGAAACTCATATTCCAATTTGCACCCTGTGTTTTGTATGTATGTATCCAGATTACTCACTATAGTAGCTTTTTCACAGTCAGATGGAATATGTATATATAAATCTTCTCTAGCTCGGCTGCAAGCGACATAATACATTCGTACAAACTCATTAGCGTTATTTTCAGCTGTTAATTGCGGTTGTGAAAAAACATCTGAAAGTTTTATACCATCTCGACGAGTAGGTGTTAGGCTTACAATTACTTTATCCCACTCTAAGCCTTTCGCTTGATGTGCAGTCATATACTTGCTGTTTTCTGAAAAAACTTCGGTAAACAATTTATATGATGTGTCCCATCTTAATACAGATACATTATTAATTAAGTCTTCTCTTTCTTGTTCATCGAAAACAGATATTTCAGTAATGCCTTCTTTAAATAATTCTTTTAATCCGATGTACTCACTACTCGATATTTTATTATTGAATTTTTGTATAACATCAAAAGTAATGGATGAATTATCAATATCTTTAAATACTTCTTTTAACATATTGTTAAATTGAAAAATAATTTTGGGGGTTATATCTTGTGCATCAATGTCCAAATATATTCTTAATGCAGAGATCATATCTATAAAAGAACCATTTTCAAAGCTTTCCCATAGTTTGAAAATAAATCGGAAAGCTCGTACCCATTTAACATTACTATGTTCTGCTATTTCATCCCTAATCTGTATAGGTGTATTGAAATAGCTATTATATATTGATTTTAAAAGCTTAGCCTGTTCGTCATTTATATTCTGTATATAATCAAATGCAGCCGCCCAAGCACGTGTTAAAACAACTCCGCCGGTTTCTATAACATCACTAATTATATTTTTGTTTTCTATCGATTCACCAATCAAAAAGTGTACCTTCTTAGCTTCTGTATTTTGCTTAATTTCATCATTAACATACGATTTAATACTACTCTGAATAATGTTTTTATCTGATTGTCTTAAGAAGTTGCAAAAATTAACTACATTTTCCGTAGAACGTCTATTTCCGTTTATAGAATACAGATTATCTTTGTCGGATTCGATGCAAAAATCATTGAAATCAGTTGGTTTTGCACCTTGAAAACTATAAATTGATTGGGCGGCATCTCCGACAACAATAATTTTAGTTGATTTCTGTCCAATCAATTTCACTATTAACGTTTGTAAAGGATTAGTATCTTGGAACTCATCTATAAATATAAACGGAAATTTAACACGTGTAGCGTATAGAGCGGTTGGATTATTTTCCAAAACTCTGTATCCAAAATACAAAATTTCATTATGAGTAAGTTTTCTAACTACAGACCATATATACTTTTTTAACGGTATTATATGCTCTTTTTTTATTCTGCTTGAAGCCTTAATTTTATGAATGAGCCCACCTCCGTCTTTTTTCGATTTTAAAAACTCACCATTATCGACTTCCACTTCTCCCATAAGTTTTTTGCTGTAGTTAAATTGATCTGTATCAAACTGTCCGGGATTTTCATTTTTTATGTATGCATATATTTCTTCTTTGTCTATGCCGTGCAAAATACCAAGTCCCTCAACTTGTGAAGAAATTTTACCTTTTTTTGAAACGGATATATCAAAATCAGATTTCATTATACTTACTAAATCATCTTGAAACGGTTTGATTATATGTTCAATTATAAATCCGTGTATTGTATATGCTTCAACATAATCAACATACCTTTCAAGCCTTCTTTGTATTTCGTAAAGGGGTAATTTAGCAGATTAATAGCATATAACAATCCCGTTTTTCCTGAATTGTTTGAACCAATAATTACATTGAGTCCTTTATAAAAATTCATTGAAAAATCGTTATAATTCCTGTAATTCTGAATATGTATTTTATTTATATACATCGTAAATCCCCCTCATTTCCTATCATTTTGCGTATATTACTTCCTCATTCATAATTTTCAAGGCTTCTTGTTCTAAAAGAAATGCCTCATAACGTTTTTTATTTGCTTTAAGAGCAAGATGATTGATTTGTGCTTGGATGTCTTGATTCTTCAATAACGGAATTTCAACCGATGCCAAACTATTGTTATCAATCATATCGACAACAGAACCGTATGTTTGTCTACGCACCAATTCCGCACCACATTCACTGTTTAAGAAGACATAAATATATCCGGCAATATCATCGTTTGCGGGTATAAGTTTTAGCACGTTTTGGCTTACTGCGTATCCATTCCAATGCTTCGGAACCAAAGTTGTTGTTCCGATAGTACCTCTATCCGTTACCAAAATTGTATTCTCTGTAACTTTGAGTTCCTTCTCATATCGCTTTTTATGAATTGGTTTGGATAAATATTTTTCTGTTTTTGGACTTAGTTGTGTTATTTCTTTACCCCCAAGGAATGGGTACCCATACTCTTCCTCAACATAGGTGCGTTTAAATACACCTGCAAGAATAATCTGTTTACTAATGCGATTGTCGCCGATTGTAGTCACTTCAGTAGAGTATTGTTCTAAGTGCTTAATAATAGCGTCAACAATTGGCAGGTGATAAGATGCATCTACACGGCCATTCAAGTCACTTAATTTGATGCTAAATGCATTTACATTTGCTGAATTTTTAATATTATTTTGTTTGAATTCGCTTATAGGAGGCAACTTCAATTCATCAATAAGTAAGGTTGTCGCTTGGTCAATTAATTCGTTTGATTTATCACGCAATTTGAAAGATTCGACAATAAGATTATGTATTCTTTCTTTGATTTCCTTTGGCGCATCAGGTATAGGAACTGTCGAAAGATGCTCGGACTCTATATGTGTTATAACAGCTCCATAACTATTAGTCAGTAAAATTTTATTGCCTACTTTACTTTTTAAATATGTGTAGATATAACCCTGATCTTCAGTTTTTTTGCAATCAATTCGTAAAAGATCGTGACTGAATATTTTGTTATCTAAAGTATCAGATACATAAGACACTTTTCCGATTGTTCCTGAGCAAGTCATCAAAATTTGTCCTTTTTTTACTCGTAAGGCGTTTATGTTTGTTTGAGTCAAATGAGAAATATATCCATCTGGTTTTGGTTTGATATCAACAATTGTAGACGGCTGGTAGATTGGCAAATCAGAATATTCAAGCCATATACGTTTAAAACGAGCACAAGTGTAGGACGTTGTTAATCCATTATCTCCACCTATAGTTGCAGAAGGGTATTTGCAATATTTAATAATTTGTCTAGCTTGTTTGGCTTCCACATCAAAAACACTCGCCTCAAGACGTTTTCCACGAGATATAACATCAGACAAAGATACTGAACACCATTTCAAAGGGGTGTCCACTGTTTTTAAGCTAAGATTATTTTCATTTTCGGGTATATTTGATAAATTGCTGTTTACCACGCTATTCCCTCCTGTTTCTTCCATTGAGCAAAAATTGCCGGAACATCAGGTGTTTGGTCATCTTCAACTTTCTTTGTTTGTTGATGTGATACAGTGTATTCGCTATTATCTGTTTCTCCAAGAACAAGAACACTATTAGTATCAGGAACAAGTATTTCATTACCTTCTTTGTCTCTTTTAAAAATCGGATTACCACGTTTATCGTGACCTACTTTGTCAACCATAGCCATAAAAATGTTATAATCAGCCATTGTTCCCGATTTTTCCTCTGTATCTTTCTGCTGTTTAGTTTTCTTTTGCAAGAAAAGAACAGAGGTCTGTGTTCCATTGCGAGGCTGAAAAGTATCAGCGTGTAAATCTACGCTGGCTACAATTCGATGATTTTTTATCAGCCATTCACGGATATATCCAAGTCCCGGCGAACCAAGGATTGAATCAGGAAGTACAATACCCATTCTACCTCCATCAACAAGTAGTTGTGTGCAACGTTCAATAAATAAAATTTCAGGAGGCACAGAAGACTGTAAACGTTCAGTCATTGTCCAAGTACCTGTTTTTTTATTATTTTCCCAAATGTGAGCAAGTTCAAATTGCTCCAATATGTTTTTATCTTTTATAGGTATTTTACTACCAAATGGGGGATTGGTCACAATAACATCAAAGTAAGAAATTGTATTATGATTTCTCAATTCGCTCTTTTCGATTCCGATAGCTTCAGCTAATTTTGTACGGAATTCATCCGTCCACTCGTGCGGAGGCAACAAAGAGTTAGTTTGAAGGATATTACCACTGCCATCATTATTCATAACCATATTCATCTTAGTTGCTTTTACAAGGTCTGGATTGATATCAAAACCAAAATAATAGTGAGATGCCATATCCGATATACGATCATTGAAAGCTCTAATTGAATTACTATCCCAATTACACCTATCACAGCCGATTTGTGCAGAAAATTCTCTTTCCAGTTCAGAGATAACGTGAGTCATTGCAGTAACCAAGAAACCTCCGGTGCCGCAAGAACTGTCTAAAACACGCTCATCCATCTTAGGATTTATCATCTCAACAACCATCTTCATAACATTACGAGGCGTGAAGAATTCACCTCTGTCACCACGAAGGTTAGCACCAACGATTTCTTCGTATGCTTTTCCTTTAATGTCGATATTAGTGTTAAGAAGACTGTATTTTTGAAGTTCACTAACTATATACGCCAAACTACGTGGAGCAAGCTTGATTTCATCGTTAGAATCAAATATCTTTCCGTGCTTTTTCTTAACTCTTTCAAAAATTTTTGATATGCGTTTTTTTACTGTAAGTTGCCCATCAGGATTTGAACGTTCTTCTGATGTAGTATAAAACTCTAAAGGATTGGGTATGTTGCGCTCATCTTCTATTTTACAGAAAATAACTTTTAAAAGTTCAAAAAATGCCGGTTGTTTTTGCAAGCCATCATTAACGTGAATATGGTTGTGGCATGTTTTAAATACGAACAATAAGTTATCATCATACGCATTTTTCAAAGATGTTCTTTTAGGTCGATTGATATCATCCAAACTGCCGTCGGCAGAAGGAATATCATTATAGTCCATAAAATCAATTTGACCTTTATCGTTGACATATTTTCGATATACTTCTTTTTGCTTCCCGTTTGTCCACATGCCCCACTCACAATTTGGGCAAGCAGACATATATGATTTTAATTGTTCAACGCCATCTTTGGCATTGCGTGCTTCAACGGTTTCTTTTTTACATTCAATTATTAATTTGACATTTTCTTGTGTTTGCTCGGTACAGTCTTTATCAAAAATAACAATGTCTGCACGTGGCTTACGAGAACCAAGTTGTAGAGTATATTCGATTTTAATCTGTTTTGGTGAATACTTGTGTTCGTTAACAAGTCTTTTTTCGATTGTTTGTCTTACATATTCTTCAGGCGTATCATTACGGAATTTTCCATCAACATAATCGCAGATTTTACCCTCGGGTATTACTATTATTTTGGTTTCAGCCATTGTTCTTCTCTCCATTTTCTTTGTGTTCTTCTAAGTATTCATCAGCCGCTTTGTTAAACAAATCTGCCATACTATGCATATCGTCATCATAGGCAATGGCTGCAAGTAAACGCTTTACTTTATCTGGGTCCATTCTAAATTGAACTTGTCGAGTTCGATTGGATTTACTTTCCTTAATCAAAACAGCACCTCCTATTTGATATTATTAAATCTTGATTTAATGATATCATTTTTACTGCTCGATGTCGAGATATTTAATGGGTCTTAGGGCAGCCCTAAATTTACCGTTTGTATGATATGGATATACAAACGGTCTGCTCGCTAAGTTTGTGCATTGCAAAATTGCAATTAAATATTTTTACAGACCCGGTCCTTCGTTTTTTGAACTTTCAAGAAACGAAGGACTTTATTTTTTACAAATTTTTGTCGAGCACCCTAAATTTTAACCTCTCCCGGTTCAAACAAGTAGAGAGGTAAAAATATTTTTTTGAAAATTTTTCTGTTAAAGGAGCTTGTCGAATTGCAAAAACAAACGGTTGATATGAAAATGCTGTATCAAGGACTTATGGAATTTACTGAAATGAAACAACTTGCACCGACCGTTGTCAACAAACTTATTGAGCGAATAGAAATTCATAACAATGAGAAAAAACATTCGCATAACAATATCAAGGTGGATATTTATTTTACCGCCGTCGGTCTGTTTAATATTCCGAGCGAGCAAAAGCTTATTGTAACAATGAACAAAATTCAAGAGCAAAACAAATCCGATGAAAAATCGGCATAAAGAAAAAGGTGTAACCTCATTTCTAAGATTACACCATAATTCCTAAATACTTCCCTATTAGCACATGGCAAATGCTTACGGGTTTTTCATGTCACGAATCAACAGATTCTTTATTTTTCATTGATCGCTTTCATCAGCGCATCAATATCCATTCCGTGAACCATGGCTGCTTCTTCCAATGTCTCGCCCTGTGCGGAAGGACATCCGATACAATGCATACCGGCTTCCATCAGGATCGGGATAACACCCTGGTCGATTCTGATGATCTCACCGATAGTCATATCCTTTGTTATCTGTGCCATTTCTTATCCTCCTTTATCCTATCATGCAATTTTTATTCTAAAATAGTATACCCTGTCTGTCGTTTTTTAGCAACGGCTCTTTATTTTTTCTTTCCGAACAATCTTACCAGCTTTAAAAACAGGTTGACGAAATCAAGGTACAGCTCAAATGCACCCATCAGTGACAGGCAAAGCACATTGCTGTCATTTGCCATATATACATTTTCCTTGATCTTCTGTGAGTCATAGGCCGTGAGTCCTGTGAAAATCAAAACGCCTACGATACTCAGTGCAAAATCTACCATTGATCCGCGGAAGATAAACATATTAAAGACGGTTGCAAGGATCAGTCCCCACAGAGCCATTATCAGGATATTGCCCATTTTTGTCAGGTCTTTCTTTGTAACCAGTCCGTAAACTGCCATGATCAGGAACATACCTGCTGTCAGCAGAAATACCTTTACCAGTGAACTGCCTGTATAGATCATGCAGATAACAGATAAAAGAACACCCGTCAGATACGCATATATGGTATAAAGAATACCGGCAAGAACTGCGTTGTTCTTTGAGATAGCCCAGTTGGAAGCAAACACAATACCCAGCTCACCAAACAAAAGCAGGTAAAAATTATATCCGGTCAGCATTTTGACCGCTACGTACGGCGAAACCGTAAACGCTGCAAAAGCTGTGATCAGAAGTGCTGCCACCATAAACAAATAGGATTTAACAACAACCTCTTCATACATAATGCTCTTAAAATCGGCTAATGTCTTTTTCACAGGCTCCTCTGCTTCAAATCCGCCTTGCATCATATCATAGTTCTGATCTTCCCAGCCTGGAAAGCTGTTTCCCGTATTTCCCTGGTAGCTATCCTGGTAGCTGTTCTGATAACCATTGTACTGATTCTGATAGTTGTTATCCATATGTCCCCCTTATCCTGCCATGTGGCACTATAAAATGTAAGTTATTCTTACGCATATCATAATATAAAATCAGTGGGATGGCAATTTATTTTTCAAAATAAATTTACAGCACCGCATAAATACGTGCATTTTCCTCGTTGCCATAACAAAAAACAGACAGCAGTTATAAATGCGATCACGCTTGACTCCCCTGCGATTTCACAGTTCTATATTACACGCGCTACCGCCACAATCAGTGCTCCTGTGTCGTCCGCGCGGTAAAAGAACTGTGAAATCTCGGTCGTCTACGCTATCGATCGCTTATTATAACTGCTGTCTGTTTATGTTGCGTAATTTACTCCTTCGAAAACTCCAAGATCTTCTTGGCGTTTGCAATACGATCCTCCGTTGGCGGATCCACGCCTTCGAGCTTATATGGAATGCCAAGTTCTTTCCACTTATAAGCACCAAGTGTATGATATGGCAAAACCTCCACTTTCTTGACCGTATCCAGCGTATCAATGAATTCTCTTGTTTTCTTTAAATATTCATCTTTATCTGTGATACCCGGTACAAGTACGTGGCGGATCCACATCGGAATGCCCTGCTCAGATAAATATCTTGCGCAGTCCAGAATATTCTTATTTGTATGACCTGTTAATTTCTTATGCTCTTCATCATCAATATGCTTGATATCCAGCATAACAAGGTCTGTATATTTGATCAGTTCATTAAATTTGGAGAAGAAAGGCTCTTCTCTTGTAAATGGTTGTCCGCAGGTATCCAGTGTTGTGTTGATACCTCTCTCATGCGCTTTTCTGAACAGCTCGATCAAAAAGTCAATCTGCAGAAGCGCTTCTCCGCCACTTACTGTAATACCGCCTTTTGTGCCCCAATAGCTGCGGAACCGTTCCGCTTTATCCAAAAGTTCGTCAGCAGTCTGCAGGTTATCCGTTTCCGGATTCCATGTGTCTACATTATGGCAATACTGGCAGCGCATATTGCAGCCTTTCAAAAAGATCAGGTATCGGATGCCAGGTCCGTCGACTGCTCCAAATGATTCTAGTGAATGTATTCTACCTTTCAGCATACATAATCCTTTCTCTGCCCCGCAGGCAGCTAACTTTCATTGTTTTCTATTACTATTTACCAAAATCGGTTTTTCATACGCTTTATAAGCGAAATTCGGGACCGGGTGAATACGCCCGATCCCGAAAATTGCATTATCTAAACTTTAGAATCTGTTTCTGATTACAGTCTCTTATGGCAAGTTCTTGCGATAACGTCATCCTGCTGCTCTTTTGTTAAGCTGATGAATTTAACAGCGTAACCAGATACACGGATTGTGAAGTTAGCATATTCAGGTTTTTCTGGATGTGCCTGAGCATCTAACAGTTTTTCTGTACCGAATACGTTTACATTGAGGTGATGAGCACCACGATCGAAGTATCCGTCGAGAACGCCTGCCAGAGTTGTCTTCTGCTCATCAAGGTCATGACCAAGAGCTGAAGGAGCCATTGTCTGTGTATTAGAGATACCATCAAGAGCATATTCATAAGGAAGTTTAGCAACTGAGTTAAGAGATGCTAACAGTCCGCTCTGCTCTGCACCGTAAGATGGTGAAGCACCTGGTGCAAATGGTGTGTATGCTGCTCTACCATCCGGAAGAGCACCTGTAGCCTTACCATATACAACGTTAGATGTAATTGTAAGGATAGATGTTGTAGGCTCAGAATTTCTGTATGTGTGGTTCTTTTTGATCTTCTCCATGAAGGTCTTCAGAAGCCATACTGCAAATTCATCTGCTCTAGGATCATCATTACCGTATTTAGGGAATTCGCCTTCTGTCTGGAAGTCAACTGCACATCCCTGATCATCACGGATAACTTTAACCTTAGCATATTTGATAGCTGACAGAGAGTCTGCTACGTGAGAAAGACCAGCGATACCTGTAGCGAATGTTCTTCTTACATCTGTATCGATCAGAGCCATCTCAGCTGCTTCATAGTAGTATTTATCATGCATGTAGTGGATCAGGTTCAGGATGTTTACATACAGAGCTGCACACCAGTCAAGCATGATATCGTATTTATGCATAACTTCGTCGAAATCAAGGTATTCAGAAGTAATAGGTGCGATTTCAGGACCACACTGCATATGCTTGCCTTCTTTGTCAAGATGCTTCTCATCTTTACCACCGTTGATAGCGTAAAGGAGACATTTTGCAAGGTTAGCACGTGCACCGAAGAACTGGATCTCTTTACCTGTCTGTGTAGCGGATACACAGCAGCAGATGCTGTAGTCATCGCCCCAGATTGGCTTCATAACATCATCATTCTCATACTGGATAGAAGATGTTGTAACGGAAATCTTAGAAGCATATTTCTTGAAGTTATCCGGTAATTTGCTTGAGTACAGAACTGTTAAGTTCGGCTCCGGGCTAGGTCCCATGTTTTCAAGAGTATGCAGGAAACGGTAATCGTTCTTTGTAACCATGGAACGTCCGTCCATACCGATACCACCAACTTCCAGAGTAGCCCATACAGGGTCACCTGAGAATAACTGGTTGTAAGAAGGGATACGAGCGAACTTAACCATACGGAATTTCATTGTCATATGGTCGATCAGTTCCTGAGCTTCCTTCTCTGTTAATGTACCTTCTTCAAGGTCACGGTTGATATAAATATCAAGGAATGTAGAAATACGTCCAACTGACATTGCAGCACCGTTCTGTGTCTTGATAGCTGCAAGGTAGCCAAAGTATAACCACTGAACTGCTTCTTTAGCGTTTGTAGCAGGACCTGAAATATCATAACCATAAATCTTAGCCATTTCTTTCATTCCCTGAAGAGCTTTGATCTGCTCAGCGATCTCTTCTCTTAAACGGATAACATCTTCTGTCATTGTTCCGTTTCCACAGTTCTTCTTGTCTTCTTTCTTCTTCTCGATCAGGAAATCGATACCGTACAGAGCAACTCTTCTGTAGTCACCTACGATACGTCCACGTCCGTAAGTATCAGGAAGACCTGTAACGATATGTGTATGACGAGCAACCTTCATCTCGTCTGTGTATGCATCAAATACAGCCTGGTTGTGAGTCTTGTGGTACTCGTTGAAGATCTTATCGAATTTAGGATTTACTTCAAAACCATATGTGCTGGCTGCCTGCTGAGCCATCTTGATACCACCGTATGGCATAAATGCTCTCTTTAATGGCTTATCTGTCTGAAGACCTACGATCTGCTCAAGGTCTTTCATAGACTCATCAATGTAGCCAGGGCCATAAGCTGTTAAGCTTGAAACAACCTCTGTCTCACATTCCAGAACGCCATTATGCTCACGTTCTTCTTTCTGCAGCTCCTGAAGTCTTCCCCAAAGCTTATCTGTTGCTTCAGTAGATCCTTCCAGGAAGCTTTCATCTCCATCATATGGAGTGTAGTTTGTCTGGATAAAGTTACGTACATTGACGTCTACATCCCAATGGCCATCTTTCTTAAAGCCTCTCCATGCTTCTGCCATGAAAATATACCTCCTTCTAATTGGTAAGAATACTATAATTTAACAGCTTGGGAATACAGTTTCCCAAACTATTTTTTACGTTAAAAGTGTACTACTTATTTGGGCAAAGTGTCAACCATTTTGCGCAATGTATACGATTTTATACATTTTTATTCCGCACTTTTCGCCTGCCGGAAATATTCCAAAAATATCCCGGCAAATAAATGCGAATTCCTCTTGTATTTCCATCGTTTTTTTTATATAATGTGGTGTAGTTGTTATTGATATAAAAATATCAATCTCAGTAAAATGAAGTTATGAAAAGTTTCAGAAAACAAGGAGGATATCATTATGGCACGTAAGATTAATGACGGATGTGTAGCTTGTGGCGCTTGTGAAGGTGCTTGCCCGGTTGGAGCAATCAGCATGGGAGACGGCAAATTCGAAATCGATGCATCTGTATGTATCGACTGCGGCGCTTGTGAAGGTGCTTGCCCAACAGGTTCTATCGAAGAAGCTTAATATCTGAGAGAATATGAGCGAATAAGCGAATAAATAAGAGGACTTCCGATGGAAGTCCTCTTATTTATTTCTTAATGTTCCAGATTCGCAAATTTTGTGTAATCAGGCAGCCATGCCAGATCCACGTCACCGATCGGGCCGTTTCTCTGTTTAGCGATGATGATCGTTGCGATTCCTTTCTTTTCACTGTCGTGGTTGTAGTAGTCGTCACGGTAAATGAACATAACGACGTCCGCATCCTGCTCGATCGCACCGGACTCACGCAGGTCGGAAAGCATCGGCGTATGATCCGGTCTCTGTTCTACCGCACGGCTCAGCTGCGAGAGTGCAAGTACGGGAACATGCAGTTCACGGGCAAGTGCCTTCAGGGAACGGGAGATCTCGGAGATCTCGTTCTGACGGGATTCCGCCCTTCCGCTGCCGCTCATGAGCTGCAGGTAGTCAATGATGATCATTTTCAGATCATGCTCCAGTTTATATTTTCGACATTTGCTGCGGAGCTCGGAAATGCTGATACCCGGTGTGTCGTCTATGATCAGATTGGATTCTCCGATCACGCCTGCGCTTTCGATCAGTCTTTCCCAGTCGCTGTCGGTCAGATTTCCGTTTCGGATATGCTGGCTGTCCACGCGGGACTCTAAGGAGAACAGACGGTTTACGAGCTGTTCCTTTGACATTTCCAGACTGAAGATCGCAACTGTTTCCTTCAGCTTGAATGCCACATGCTGTGCGATATTCAGAACAAACGCCGTCTTTCCCATGGAAGGACGGGCAGCGATCAGCACAAGATCGGATGGCTGCATGCCCGATGTCTTATAGTCCAGATCGATAAAACCGGTCGCGATTCCCGTTACAGTTCCGGTCGTCTTGCTTGCCTGCTCGATCTTATCCATCGCATTTAAAACAACCTGACGGATCGGTACAAAATCGCCTGTATTCCGTCTCTGCACCAGATCAAAAACACGCTTCTCCGTATCCTCTAAGATAAATTCCAGACTTTCTTTGCCTGCGTAGCAGGTATTTTCGATCTCTTCGTTCAGACGGATCAGCTTGCGCAGCAGAGATTTCTCCGCGACGATGTTGGCATAATTGGCAACATTCGCACTCGTCGGAACAATGCCAAGCAGGTCCTTGACAAATTCCAGGCTGCTGACTTCCGGCGGAACGTCTTTTTCTTTTAATTTGTTCTGTAATGTGATCAGATCCACAGGCTGTGCGCTGTCATGCAGTTCCACCATGGCATCAAAAATGATACCGTACTGCTTGCTGTAGAAATCATCACCGTGCAGAATTTCAGATGCCGTCACGATCGCATCCTTATCCATGATCATGGATCCGATGACAGACTGCTCTGCTTCTATACTATGTGGTAATACTCTTTTCAGAATCGCTTCTTCTGCCACAGGTAGCACCTCCTACTGTTAAGCCTCCACTACCTGTACATGTAAAACTGCCGTTACCTGCGGATGCAGCTTTACCTTTACTTCGTAGGTACCGAAATTCTTGATGGCATCAGGCAGAACCAGTTTCTTTTTATCCAGATCCTTTTTGTACTGGTCTGCGTATGCTTTTGCAATTTCCTTGCTGGAAACAGAACCGAATGCTTTTCCGTTCTCTCCCGCTTTCATCTTTACAACAACCTTCTGCTCAGCCAGCTCTTTGCCAAATTCCTGCGCAGCCTCCAGATTTTCCGCCGCTACCTTTTCTTCATGCTTCTTCTGCAGCTTTAAGTTGTTCCTATTGTCTGCTGTTGCTTCAATGCCCAGCTTTTTCTTAAACAGGAAATTCTTTGCATAGCCATCGCTTGCTTCAATGATCTCTCCCTTTTTTCCAATGGATTTTACATCCTCTAATAAAATAACCTTCATGGTATTCCTTATCCTTTCTTATTCTCCGGCTGTTATATCATAGCTCCATCCATTTTGATGCAGCATATCTGCTCACATTTTTTAAATTTCACCGGATTCCTTCATTTCTTTTAAAGTATCCCTGATGCGTTCACACGCCATCTCCATACTGATATCTTTCAGTTGCGCACCGGCAACATTCATATGACCGCCGCCGCCTAATTTTTCCATGATGACCTGTACATTGACTTCATCAATGGAACGCGCTGAAATATAGATCATCTGGTTATATTGTGTCAGGACAAAGCTGGCTTTGATGCCCTTGATGTTCAGCAGTTCATTTGCCGCCTGCGCACATACAACCGTCGGTGCACTTGTATCTTCTCCGTGACAGACAGAAATGGCATATTCATCCATGTAGATCTTCGCCTGCCCGACTGCATCCGCTTTTGCCCGGTAATCATTGGCATCTTCGCGGAACATCTTTCTGACACGCGTTACATCCGCTCCGCTCCGGCGCAGGAATGCTGCGGCTTCAAATGTACGGACACCAGCCTTTGCCACGAAATTATTCGTATCGATCACAATACCCGCATACAGACAGTCTGCTTCCACGCCTTTGACCTTAATGCCGTCACCGACATACTGCAGGATCTCCGCAACCATTTCACATGCAGAAGAAGCATATGGCTCCACATAGGAAAGCGTTGCATTTTCCACAACCTCTTCTCCCTGTCTGTGGTGGTCGAGTACGACAACGCTGCGGCAATATTTCAGAAGATCCGGGCATTCTGTAATGCTCGGCTTATTGACATCCACAATAACAAGAACGGTATTGTTATCCGCCATTTCGATCGCCTGGGTATTGGTGATGATCGCTTCTTCTTCATGATCCAGCCGGCTCTTAAAGGAGTCTACCCACGGTTTGATCGTATTATTGGTCGTGTTCAGGACAATATGGGCATTTCTGCCAAGCGTCTTGGCGATCCGGTAAATACCGACCGCTGCACCGAAGCTGTCCACATCGGTATTGGCGTGTCCCATGACAAGCACCTTGTCCTTGGTGGTAATGATTTCCTTGAGGGCAAGTGCTTTGACCCTTGCCTTCACTCTTGTATTTTTCTCCATCTGCTGGCTCTTACCGCCAAAGTAGGAAACACCTTCCGGCGTTTTGATGACGACCTGATCGCCGCCACGGCCGAGCGCCAGATCAATGGAAGTTCTTGCAAATTCATAATTCTGTCCATAGGAAAGTCCGTCAGAACCGATTCCCATACTGAGTGTGACAGACATATCGTTACCGATGTTGACCGTCTTGACATCTTCCAGCAGGTCAAACCGGTTTTCTTTCAGCCTTTTCAGCGACTGTTTGCGAATGATGACGAAAAATTTATCTTTTTCCATCTTCTTCACAATACCGTCATAGGCAGCAAAGTATTTATTGAGTTTTCGCTCGATCAGCGCCGTCAAAAGGGAACGTCTGACTTCCTCGACGCTCTCGAGTGCCTCTTCATAGTTATCAATGTACAAAAGTCCGACACAGAGGGACTGGTTATCGTTCTCGCGCAGCGCGATCTTCAGCGCAGTCTCATCAAACAGATACAGAACGACCATAAAGCCTTCATATCTGCCTTCGGATTCAAAGATATCGCTGTTCTCCACCATTTCAGCCAGTGGGATCTTGCGCATCTTTGCAGTAAATTCGCGCTCCTCATAGGTAAAGGAAAGCTCTGTCAGCTCATTGTTTTCTTTTGGCAGTTTTTCCTTTGTGATACAGGAAAATAAGGAATGAATGTCTCTGTTATAGCCCTTTGGCTTATGCACCGTCTCTTCAAAGGTACGGTTCGTCCAGATCACCTTACCGTTTTCATCCAAAAGCGCGGTAGGAACTTCAAAATCCCGCAAGAGCCGTTTCTGGATCTGCCCGTACTGCGTGGCAAAGCTGACCAGCTCATTCATCAGGATCGATTTATTGAAATTCATCATGATCAGAGACATGATCAGATAAAAAAGCACAAAACCGGATAATACGACACCTGCTTTGATATCCAGTGTATAGATCCAGATATCGACAACTGCCAGCAAAATACCCAAAAGCATCGACAGTTGCAGATAGGTTTGCAGTTTTCCCTTTAGTTTTAATTTATGCTTCATAGTAGTTCCTCTTTGTTTTTCTTATACGCCACTATAGTATACCTTTAAAATACAATGCGGTCAATCTTTTGGAGTTCTTCCTCCGTAAAGGCGTGGCGCCTGATCTTTGTCGTATTTTCAATGATCTGCGCCGGGCTGGATGCGCCGATCAGAACGGAAGTCAGTGCATCATCCTTGAGGATCCAGTTCAGTGCCATCTGTGCCAGACTTTCTCCCCGCTCATGCGCCATGTCATTTAAGGCAGAAATCTTCTGCAGCATTTCCGGTGTCAGACTGGCGGCTGTCAGATATGGGCTGTTCTTCTGGATACGGCTTCCCTGCGGAATCCCATGCAGATATTTATCCGTCAAAAGTCCCTGTGCAAGCGGGCTGAACGCAATAATACCAAGTCCGAGCTTTGGTGCTGTTTCTTTCAGTCCGTTCTTTTCGATCGTCCGGTCGAAAATGGAATATTTATTCTGATTGATAATGAACGGGCAGTGCATTTCGGTCAGTAGCTGCTCTGCTTTTTTCAGCTGTACGCCGTCATAATTGGAAATTCCCACATAAAGTGCCTTGCCGCTTTTTACGATATCGGCAAGTGCTCCCATGGTTTCTTCCAGCGGAGTTTCCGGATCCGGTCTGTGATGATAAAAAATATCAACATAAGAAAGTCCCATGCGCAGAAGGCTCTGGTCGATGCTTGCCATCAGATATTTTCTGCTGCCGCCATCACCGTAAGGGCCTTCCCACATATCGAATCCTGCCTTTGTACTGATGATCATCTCATCTCTGTATACGCCAAGGGAATGCTTTAAGATCGTGCCAAAATTACGCTCTGCGCTTCCATACTCCGGTCCGTAGTTATTGGCAAGGTCAAAATGTGTGATGCCGAGATCAAATGCTGTTTCACACATTTTTCTACTGTTTTCATAGCTGTCATAAGAGCCGAAATTGTGCCACAATCCCAGCGATACCGCCGGAAGCTTCAGACCGCTTCTGCCGCATCTTTTATAATCCATTTCCTGATATCTGTTTTTATCTGCCTGATATGCCATTATTTTTACCTCCTAATGTCATGAACCGTCAGGTTCATGATGCAGCCTCGCCCATCACCGCAGGTGATTTTCATGGGCGATGGTTCCCGAAATGTCATGAACCGCCAGGTTCATGACATTTTTTACCTGTTCTTTCGTTCCAAAGCCCTCCGAAAAGGCGCTGGCGCTGCCCGCGCACAAGCCTTCCAGAAATGCCATTTTATAATCTCCCGTCTGCAGATAGCCATGCAAAAAGCCTGCCACCATGGAATCTCCCGCACCCACAGAATTCACAACCTTTCCTCCGGGCGGTCTGCTGTCAAAAATCCTGCCATCCGCTGCTACGCAGACAGCACCGTCTCCCCCAAGTGATACGAGCACATTTTCCGCGCCCATTTCCTGCAGCTGCTTCGCAAGTTCTGCCACCTGACTGCGCTGCGTCAGTTCCGTTTTAAACAGTTCTTCCAGTTCTCTTTGGTTGGGCTTTATGAGAAACGGATGCAGAGGAAGCGTTTCCCTAAGCGACTCTCCCGTTGTGTCGACTATAAAATGCACTCCTCTTCCCTGCAGCTGCTGCATGATCTGTCTGTAGCTGTCGCATGGCATGCCCGGTAACAAACTGCCCGACAGAACCACGTAATCTTCCGCCGCAAGCGCCTCCAGCCTCCGGTAAAAAATCTGCAAAGCCTCTTCCTCTGCCTGCGGGCCCGCTGCATTAACCTCGGTTTCCTGCCCTGCAGATAATTTGACATTAATCCTCGTATTGCCATTATGTAAGAAAATCAGCTCCTGTCTGAGTCCTGCAGCGGTCAGCTGTCTGCAAAGCTCTTCTCCGGAAAAGCCGCCTGCAAAGCCCCAAATGATGCTGTCCGTTCCCAGATTATATAACATCTTCGATACATTAATCCCTTTTCCACCTGCCACAAGCCGTTCTGCAGCAGATCGGTTTGTCTCTCCTGCCTGCAATGCGGGCAAAGAGAGTAGATAATCCAGCGAGGGATTCATCGTCACTGTATAGATCATTTTATCACTCCATTAATGGCATTCCGCTCTCTGTTGACCGGATATCCATTTTGATCCGGCAATCGGCAAGATGCTCATGGTTTGCTTCCAGCCGGTACGCGACATCCAGACTGATGTGATCTTCCTCTTCCGAAATTTCCACGCTGTCTGTATCGATTCCGATCATAATATCACCGTACGGCGTCGTATAACAGGTATTGTTTTTTTTCTCTTCCTCAAATGCCATATTGACATTGACAATACCCTTCTTCTGCACATGAAGTGCCCCATTCTTGAATTTGATCATATTTCTGACCCTTTGATCAAAGCCTTCGATCACTTCATCATAAAACACATAGGAATAACCGTTTTTCTGATAAAAATTTCCTTTACTGATCACTTCGATCTGTTCCGGTTTTTCTTCTCCCATCTGAAGCCCCGAAACAGAGATCAAAACATCTTTTGTCATCTATTTTCTCCTGTCAGATATTTTCTTTCCACCAAAATAAAATCCATATCTGATCTTCTCTTCCGGGAAGACCGTATGAAGCGTGTCAAGATCCATCTGTTCCAACATTTCCACCGTATAAGTCGTTTCCTGTGCATATGCAGGATCGATCCTGTAGCATCTGCCCGTGACCAGGCTGTTATCCTCGTATAAAAGGCTGAAAAAGAATGCCAGCCCGAACAACATGGAAAGCACTCCGTACAAAATCGTTTCCATCCACATTTTTTTCATGTTTTCCACTCCCTTCTTCTGGGAGTATCAACAGATTTTTACCACTTTATTCCGTAAAATGCAAATGTTTTCGGATTGTATATAACTGATTTTCAATGTGCTGCGTGATTTCAGCCACCGCACGCTCCTCATCCCGCGCTGCAATGCTCTCATAAATCCGCCTGTGCTCCTCAATCAGCAGTGCATGATATGCGCTGTCCTTGATGTATTCAAAACGATAGCGGTACATCTGCTCTGACAACGTATTGATCATCTGCTGCAGACGTTCATTTCCCGTTGCGCGCACGATCACGTCATGCAGCTTAACATCTGCCTTTGTGATCGCTGTAGCTTCTCCGGTCTTTGTTGCCAGCACAAAATCATCACACGCCTTTTTCAGATCATCGATCTGCTCGTCCGTGATCCGCTGACAGGCAAGCCTTACCGCAAGTGAATCCAGACAGGTACGTACTTCCAGTACATCCTTCAGATTTTTTTCCGAGATCTTTGCAACCTCCGCTCCGCGGCGCGGGATCATGGTCACAAGTCCCTCCAGCTCCAGCTTGCGGATCGCTTCCCGGATCGGTGTGCGGCTGACGCCAAGCTTCTCAGCCAGATGGATCTCCATCAGTCGTTCGCCCGGCTTCAGTTCCCCTGTCAGAATGCTCTGTCTGAGCGTTTTAAACACCACTTCTCTCAGTGGCAGAAATTCGTCCATGTTTTCCTGCATGAAATCTTTCATCAACCTTCTCCATTTTCAAACGTCGTCACAAAAAGCTGTTTTGCAAGCGCTGCTTTTTCCAGTGCTTTGCAGGCGGTCTGTGCCTGCCCCTCTGTATCAAAAATGCCAAATACGCTCGGTCCGCTTCCACTCATCAGTGCAGCCTTCGCCCCTTCTTTCAGCAGAACATCCTCGATCTGTCCGATCACGGGATATTCCTTTGCCGTGACAAGCTCCAGTACATTTCCAAGCTTTTCACAAAGGGCGTTTAAATCCTTCTGCTCGAGTGCCTGTATCATGCCCTCTACATCCGGATGCGGGTAAGAAGGCAGACTATCAAGCGCCCGGTATACAACCGGTGTTGATACATTGATATCCGGCTTTGCCACAACCAGATACGCCTGCGGCGGAGATGCGATCTCCGTCAGCTTTTCTCCGATCCCCCGGGCATGGGCTGTTTTTCCCAGCACACAATACGGAACGTCTGCGCCGATCCTGACGCTTTCCTTTTGCAGCTGCTTTTTTTGAAGCCCCAGTCCCAGAAGCTCATTTACCCCCAGGAGTGTAGCTGCTGCATCGGTACTGCCGCCTGCCATGCCTGCTGCCACAGGGATCCTCTTTTCCAAATGAATTGTCACACCGTCTTTGTTTCCCGTCAGCTCCCTTAGCAGCAGAACTGCCTTATAGATAAGGTTGTCTTCTCCTAACGGAAGCTGTCCGTCATTTGTCGTCAGAACAATCTGTTCATCCCCTCTTTTTGTAAATGTCAGTGTATCATGGATACCGACATTCTGCATGACCATACTGACCTCATGATATCCGTTTGGCAGTCTGCCTGTGACATCCAGCACCAGATTGATCTTGGCATATGCCTTTCTTGTGATTTGCTCCATAATTTGCGTTCCTCGCCTTATTGAAACTATTCAGTACCCATTCGCAAAATCGCATCTTACAATGCATGGTGCTGAATAGCTTTATCAGATTGTATCGATATTCGTACAATTTACTATATACCGAAAAACGCAAAAAAGCAACCGTATATACACCGCCTGCTTTTTGCGACATCTGTCTGCTGATGAAAATTGCTATCTTTCTTTTACGAGAAGCAGCTTTTCGCCGCCTTTTAACATATCTGTTGTCAGTCCGTTGAGTTCCTTGATCCGGGCAACGGGCATATAATATTTCTTTCCGATCTGCCACAGGCTGTCATCCGGCTTTGCCACATAAACCGCAATACCGGGAAGTGCCCTGAACTTTTCTTTATCCAGCGGCAGAATCTCCACATCTCTGACAAGCTGCATCGTATACGGCTCCAGAAGGACTGCTGCCACGTCGATCGTCATGCGGATCTCGATCTCCTGTCCGTCCAGCATCGTAACATTCAATTGCTCCAGAGCAACCTGTAAATTCACTTCACAGTCTTTTGCCTCAGCCTTGGCTTCCAGCAGATAGCTGAACGGGATATCATCTTCAAATGCTGCATAAGGCATTCTGTCATCACTTGTCACATACAGCGATTTGATATGCACAATGCCTTCCACCTCGATCCCGTTTTCCTGCACGGAAGTACTTTCCATATATACTTCTCCCTCGCTGTGGATCAGCTGCAGGATCGCGCCTGTATGCTCTATCTTTCTCTTTTCCGTCACACGGCATTTGCCGCTGTTGCGCAGCAGCATATGACGGAAACTTCCATCCTTGACATCTGCCCGTACCTCATTGTGCGTGCCATATACATCCTCAATAACAGAAATCTGCTGCTGTTCATACAGCTTGATGCTCAGATCCAGCACCAGCTCCATGGAAAAACATCGTTCTTCTCCGTCCAGATCCGGTCTGACTTCTGCCTCACGGCTTGCGATCGTATAGCGGATATCGGGGATCATCATTTCCCTGCTGCCCTGACAGTCGATTGTTCCGGAGAATGGGAGCGTTGTCTCATAATACTGATGATCGCCGTCCTGCATACTTTCATACAAAAGGAAAACAGACAGTTCGCCGCTGATCGCGATCTTTTCCTCCAGAGGACGCATATCGATCGATGCGATCCGGATGCTCTGCCAGATCACATGATAGAAGTTAGGCATACTTGCAGGCAGCTCCAGATCCTGTCTGATCCGGTAAATATCCCGCTTACAGACTGCCAGAGAAGTAATATCCATCTGTTTTTTATGGAATTCGATCCCTTCCGCATCCGTCAGGTCAACCGCCGCTTCCTCATCATAAAGCTGATCCGACTGAAGTGTCAGTGTGATCATGCTTCTGGCACTGATCTTGCGGGAATTGATCATGGTAACGGAAAGATCCTCGATCTTCCATATCACATCAACCGTATCGTTTTGCTGTATGCCCTCCAGATATACATTTTCTTCAAAGCTCAGCTTTCCTGTTGTTCTGGCCAGCCTTTCCTCTTCGTCCTCGGACAGATACAGCACTGTCACCAGAAGCTGTCCTTTCACCAGCACATGATCATTTGTCACAACCGTATCGGTCAGATTCAGTGTTCCTTCCCGAAATATGATTTTATCCAGATCAGGATTATCCTGCGGCAGATTCATATCATCTTCCAGCGTCATCTGACTGACAGCCCGGCATTTTACCATATCCATATGAATGTTATTATGTATGATATCCATAAAAAAACCTCCCGGCGCATACATCACTTTGTTTATTGTATGTCTGCCAACGGGAGGTTAGAACTATTCTGTTATTGTAACTATTTGACGCATCCGATCAGGCTGTTGATGTCTTCGACCTGATTCTTCTTCATAAAGACTTCGATTCCTTCGATCGTTTCCACAGTCGTGTATGGGTTCACAAAATTCATGGCACCGACCGATACGGCTGTTGCACCTGCCATAATGAATTCCAGCGCATCCTCCGCACTTGCAATACCACCCATTCCGATGATCGGGATCTTTACCGCGTTAGCTGCCTGATATACCATACGCACTGCAACCGGTTTGATGGCAGGTCCGCTGAGTCCGCCGGTTTTGTTAGCCAGTGCAAACTTTCTTCTGTTGATATCGATCTTCATGCCTGTGATCGTATTGATCAGGGAGATCGCATCCGCACCTGCTGCCTCTGCTGCCTTTGCCATTTCGGTAATATCCGTGACATTCGGGCTCAGCTTCATGATAACAGGCTGTTTTGCCTTTTTCTTGATCTCACTTGTGATATGCATAAGGGCGTCCGCCTTTTGACCAAAGGCGATCGCACCCTCTTTGACATTCGGACAGGATACATTGATCTCCAGCATTGCCACGTTATCCTGATCACCGAGCTTTTCCACCACTTCGATATAATCCTCAACGCTTTTTCCACAGACATTGACGATCACCTTTGTATCATAATTCTTTAAAAAGGCAAGATCTCTTTCTATAAAGACATCAATGCCCGGATTCTGCAGTCCGATCGCATTGAGCATTCCACCATAGGTCTCTGCTACGCGTGGCGTCGGATTTCCCGGCCACGGTACATTGGCAACACCCTTTGTTACCACTGCGCCTAATTTGTTCAGATCCACAAAATCGCTGTATTCCATACCGGATCCGAATGTACCGGAGGCTGTCATAACAGGATTTTTAAATTCCACACCTGCAATTGTTACTTTTGTATTCATCAGATCTCTACCTCCTCTGCATTGTAAACCGGTCCGTCTGTACAGATCCGTGAATTGTGAACATGCGAATGGACGTCCACATTTTTTGTCTTGCAGACGCAGCCAAGGCAGGCACCTACACCACATGCCATATGCTCTTCCAGAGAAATGTAGGCTTCCATTTTGTTAGCCGCAGCATACTCCTTAATCGCACGCAGCATCGGCATCGGTCCACAGGCAAAGATCACATCCCCGGATAAGCCCTTTTCCTTTATGGCATCCAGTACCGTTCCTTTCGTCCCTGCGCTTCCGTCCTCTGTTGCCACATAAACCTGGCTGTATTTCTCCAGATCCGTATTTAAAAACAGTTCATTCCGATAGCCCAGCACGCTGAGCTCACAGTAAGCCTGTCCAGCCTTTTTGATCTCTTTGGAAAGCTGCAGCATCGGCGGAATACCGATTCCACCGCCGATCAGGAAAACACGCTTCCCTGCTGCTTTTTCCACCGGAAATCCGTTCCCGAGCGGTCCGAGCAGAGAAATCTCTGTGCCTGCATGATAGTCTGCAAATTCATTTGTGCCTGTTCCGACTGTTCTGTATACAAGACGGAGCATTGTCTTTTCTTCGTTTACTTCACAGATACTGATAGGACGCGGCAGAAGTGCTGCTGCATTTTTGGTATAGACGCAGACAAACTGTCCCGGTCTTGCGCCCTGTGCCAGCTCTGTCTCGATCCACATATCATAGATCTGATCCGCGATCTCATCCTGACGGAATACCCTTCCGATTACTTTTGTTTTGATCATTTTTGTATTTCCTTTCCCTCACAGATTGTCATTTCTATCCTGCCATAAAGCTTTTGTCCCGTAAACGGCGAGTTACTGCTTTTGGAGGCAAATTTCTCATAAACAACTTCCGCCGCATCATCGAATACAATCAGATCCGCCGGCATGTCTTCTTTGATCTGCCCTGCAGGCAGATGATACAGCTTCGCAGGTGCCAGACTCATTCGTTCAAACAGCGTAGGCAAATCGAGATAACCCGGTCTGACCAGATTCGTAATGGCAAGTGAAAATGCGGTTTCCAGTCCGATAATACCGGACGGTGCTTCTGTCAGCGGCTTTGCTTTTTCTTCTGCGCTGTGTGGCGCATGATCGGTCGCGATCAGATCGATCGTTCCGTCTGCAAGTCCTTCTATGACCGCCATGCGGTCTGCTTCCTCCCGCAGCGGCGGATTCATCTTGGCAAGCGTTCCATACTGAATTGCAGCTTCCTCTGTCAGGCTGAAATGATGCGGCGTTGCCTCTGCATGGATATTGTCCATGCCCATTTCCTTTGCTCTCTCTTTAGCCTCCCTGACAAGTGCCACACTTTCTTTTGCGCTGATATGCTGCACATCGAAGGCTGCTCCTGTTGAAAGTGCAAGCTCCAGATCCCGCCTGACCAAAGAGATCTCTGCCATACGGTCGCTGCCACCGATCTGATAATAGGTAGATGCCTTTCCGTGATTGATCCCATTGTTTTCGATATAAGCCGGATCCTCTTCATGGAAGCTGAGCGGTACATCCAGCTCCTTTGCCTGCTCCATGGCGGCTTTTACAAGAGCCTCATCCAGGATCGGGATACCATCATCGGTAAAGCCTGCTGCCCCTGCTTCCCTAAGCGTCTTCATATCGGTCAGTTCTTTTCCTGCCAGCCCTTTTGTGATGCAGGCACAGCTTTCCACATGAATTCCTGTCTTTCTGCCTTTTTCCAGCACATAGGACAGGGTTTCCTTCGTATCGACCGCAGGCTTTGTATTTGCCATCAGCACAACCGTGGTAAAACCACCGGCCGCTGCTGCACGCGCACCTGTTTCAATATCCTCTTTATGCGTAAAGCCCGGATCTCTGAAATGCACATGTACATCCACAAGACCCGGCCCTATCTTTTTGCCTGCTGCGTCTATGATCCGCAATGATTCTGTTTCTTCTTTTAATTCTGTCTGTTCTATTTTATCTGCGATCTTTGCGATCTTTCCGTCGCGGATCAGAATATCCCCTTTGTAGATTCCCTGCACAGGATCCACAATGGTTCCGTTTGTGATCAAAAGCATACCGGTACCTCACTTGAATTTTGTCTGTTATCTGCTGCCCACGGTTGCTCCGTGTCTGGCATTATTTTATCATTTCTAAGAATTGAAAACAACTGTCTTCTCCTGATACTCCGTCTTTACGACAATATACGGAAACGAATCCGCAGGTGCATTTTGCTCCTCAGGTCCGATCAGAAGCGCAGAAAAATAAATGGCATTTTCCGTTTCATACAGCTCCTGCAGCTGAATACTGAAACCGCCCGCCGGCTTCTGTCCAAAACCCTGTACGATGTACAGATAGCCTTGATCCTCATACGTCATTTTAAATGGCTCTGCCTTTTTGGTTTCGATCAGATCCTTCAATTCTGCGGTCAGTTCATCATCGCTGACAACCGTATACGCCAGATCCCTGCGGTCTTCCTCTTTCTCCGCAGCAAAGCTGCATCCGCAAAGCAGACACAGAAGTAGTATCATAACGATTCCGTTCCTGATCTTTTTCATAGTTCACTCCATTTATACGTTATATATGGAGTATATGTGTATAACAGGGTAACTATTCAATCCTCTCTTTCAAAATACTGTTCCGGACAGTTTTTCCTTTCTTACGGAATGAATGCGGAGCCAGTCAGATCTCACAGGCTGCCTAAAGCACATGATAATACGGGCAGATATCCTCGTAGCTGCCATCCTTCATACGGAAGCCGCCCGGAATCGTGCCAAGCTGTACAAATCCGAGTCTTTCATACAAATGTCTGGCATGTACATTGGAGGCTACGACCGCATTAAACTGCAGCACCCCGAAGCCATGCTTTTTTCCTTCCAGAAGACAATCTGATACTAATTTTTCTCCGATATGAAGCCCTCTGCTGCCCTTCGAAACTGCATAGCTTGCATTACAGATATGACCGCATCGTCCGACATTGTTTGGATGCAGGATATAAAGTCCGTAAATTTCTCCTGTTTCGACATCCTCTGCTACCGCGCTATATGTCTGTGATGTAAAAAATTCTCTGCCTGTTTCTGTAGTCAGTACTTCTTCCTGCGGGAATGCCACTCCATCCTCCACTACTTCATTCCAGATACGGATCATGGCAGAAAGATCTTTTTCTTCATAACCTCTTACTTTGATGTTCATTTGTCTACCGGCTTTCTTTCTATCAATTGTTTTCCCTTACTGCATCAGATGCTATCTGTTTTTTCTTTGCCGGAAGCTGCGCCAGTATGATCGCAGCAAAGATCAGCCCGCAACCTGTCAGTTGTCTTGTGCTGAGTACTTCATGCAATATCAACCAGCCTGCCAGCACGGAAAATACAGATTCCAGACTCATGATCATGGATGCCACCGTCGGATTGAGTCCGTTCTGCCCGACGATCTGCAGCGTATAACCGACACCGCAGGAGAAAATACCGGCATATAAAATAGGAATCCATGCATCCAGACTGCCAAGTGCAGACAGCCACCCGGAAAGTGTCTGCTGTCTCATATCGGAAAATACCATTGGGAAACAGCCCCAGACCCCGCATACCAGAAACTGGATGCAGGACATCCTGACGCCGTCCACCAGCGGTGAAAAATGATCGACCACCAAAATGTGCAGCGCAAATAAAACCGCACAAAGCAGCACCATCAGATCGCTTGTCTGGAAGGAAATGGAATCTTTCATGCAAAGCAGATAAAGCCCTGCGATCGCGATGACAATACCGATCCAGATATTGATGCCACATTTTTTCTTTAAAAACAGGCCAAAAACCGGAACGAGCAAAATATAGCAGGCTGTCAGAAAGCCCGCCTTTCCTGCAGAGGTTCCGTAATAAATGCCAAGCTGCTGCGCAGTAGACGCCAGAAACAAAATGGTTCCGCAGCAGAATCCTCCCAGAAACAGCGTCCTTTTTTCTTCTTTTGTCTTTGGTCTTTTCCCCGACGGATTGATCCGATCCAGTAAAAAGATGACCGGGATCAGCACCAGACTGCCAATGATCGAACGGATGCTGTTAAAGCTGTAAGGCCCGATCGCATCTCCTCCCGTGCTCTGTGCCACAAATGCTATGCCCCAGACAAGTGCTGTCAACACCAGCAGAAGCGAATTTCTGATCTGTTTCTTTTTCATAAGTACTCCTCTGTTCTGTCATTTCTGATCTTGTCATATATTTTCGCGCTCCATTATAGCGCAATCACTCCCGCTCTTACAATGTATTTTCGCCAATTTTGCACAGGCATATCGTGATTTTTGACTTTTTCCCCTGACATCATGTATAATGATGTCGTGATTTTCAAATATAAAGAGAGGTACATTATGATACGTTTCATACTTGTTGCAACATTTGTCATTTTATTTCTGATCCTGAGTATTCCGCTTCTGCTGATCGAATGGATCATCGGGAAGTTTAACATGGATCTGAAGGACAGAAGCTCCCAGAAGATCGTCAACTGGGCATTCCGCGTCTGCCTGTTTCTGGCAGGCACTTCCGTGACCGTGATCGGACAGGAAAAGGTACCGACCGACAGAGCCGTGCTCTACGTCGGAAACCACAGAAGCTATTTTGATATTCTGCTCACCAGCGTGCGCGCCCCACGTCCGACAGGCTATGTTGCCAAAATAGAAATGCTCCGCTATCCGCTGCTGCGCAACTGGATGCGTAATATCCGCTGCACCTTCCTTGACCGTAAGGATGTAAAAAAAGGTATGAAAACGATCCTGGACAATATCGCCCTGTTAAAAAACGGTATTTCCGTCTGCGTTTTCCCGGAGGGCACCAGAAACAGAACATCCGCGTCTTTGCTGGAATTCCACGATGGCAGCTTGAAAATGGCTGAAAAATCGGGCTGTCCGATCGTTCCTATGGCGATCAACAACTCCGGTGCGATCTTTGAAGATCATCTGCCGAAGATCGTCAAATCCCATGTTGTGATCGAATACTGTGATCCGATCTATATGGAAGACCTTTCCAAAGAGGAAAAGAGATTCATCGGCAAACAGGTTGCAGATATTATTGTGACACATTATGAAAAAAATAAAGAGCTGGTCTGAAAACCGGCTCTTTATTTTTTTGTATACACCAGCTGTTACTGCAGCAGCTGTGAGATCAATGTTTCAAACGCCATTCCGTGAGAGGCTTTTAACAAGATCGTATCTCCTGCCTGCAGGAAATTTTCTTTTTCCCGCAAAAAGCTTTCTTTGTCTGTAAAATGATAAATATGCGCTACACCGGCTTCTTTTGCCCCATCGTAAATATGCTTTGCATTCTCGCCGATGCAGATCAGCAGATCTGTTTTTCCTTTTGCATAGCAGCCAACACCGCTGTGCAGCAGATCCGAATTTTCTCCCAGTTCAAACATATCGCCCAGAATGGCAACCTTTCTCGTATCAGCGAGAGAAAGTAGATCCAGCGCCGCTTTCATGGATACCGGATTGGCATTATAGCAGTCATCAATGAGTGTAAAGTTGCCCTCCTGTATGATACGGTTCCTGCCCGCGATCGGTACAACGCTTGCAATTCCTCTTATCATCTGCTCCATGTCAAGACCCAGCAGCTTTGCCACTCTGACTGCTGCCAGTGTATTAGTTACCTGATGCTGACCCGGCACTTTGATCTCTGCCCGGATGAGCTCGCCGTCCATATGGATCTCACAGCTCGTACCGAAGATGCCATGGCTGACGATATGATCTGCATAGCAGCTTGGATCGTTGAAATAATATGGTCTGTGTCCTTTCACCAGCTTGACTGTCCGCAGCTTATCGTCTCCGCCGTTTAATACAGCCTTGCCATGCTCATTCATGCCCTCAAAGATCTCTGTTTTAGCTTTCAGGATACCGTCCCTTGTCTTCAGATTTTCCAGATGGCACTGTCCGATATTGGTAATGACGCTGATATCCGGCTTTGCCATTTGTGTCAGACGGCTCATTTCACCGAAATCACTGATCCCCATTTCGAGAACCGCTACCTCATCTTCTTCCCGGATCCGCAGGATCGTAAGCGGAAGCCCGATCTCATTATTAAAATTACCCTCTGTCTTCATCACATGGTACTTAGCAGAAAGCACACCTGCGATCATTTCTTTTGTACTCGTCTTTCCAACGCTTCCGGTAATGCCCACAACATGTACGGAAAGCTGCTCGCGATAAAAGGCAGCGATCTGTTTCAGCGCAGTAAAGCTGTCCTTTACCAGAATATAAGGGAAATCCGCATCCGGCAGTTCCTGCTCCGATACAACTGCAAGCGCACCTTTTTCCATTACCTGCCCGATAAAGGAATGCCCGTCTACCCGTTCTCCTTTTGTTGCAATAAACAGTCCACCCGGCTCTATCTTACGGGAATCGATCACTATATTAGTTACCTCTTGCTTACTTTTTGCAGGATCTCCATGGTAAACGCCGCAGACCGTGGCGATATTTTCCAGTGTCATATTTTTCATCATTTTGCCTTCTTCCTGATAGGAAATATTTTCTTTTTACTTGCGTAGCGATACTTCGATCAGCCATTCACAAAGCTGATTAAAGTTATAGCCCATAACTGCCGCTTCCTGCGGAAGCAGAGATGTCGGTGTCATGCCAGGCAGTGTATTGGCTTCCAGACAGAACATCTCGTTTTTCTCATTCATCATAAAATCCATACGTGCATATGACGTGATATGTAATACTTCATACGCCAGCTCCGCATAGTGCTGCATTTCTTTTGTCAGTGCTTCGTCTAAAACCGCGGGACAAGTCTCTACGGTACTGCCTGCCTGGTATTTGTTTTTGTAATCATAAAAGCCTTCAATTGGTGCGATCTCGATGATAGGAAGTGCTTTTCCCTCGATCACGCCTACGGAAAATTCTCTTCCCTTAATATATTGCTCTATGATAACCGCATCATCATAAGCATATGCCTGTGCCAGTGCTTTTTCGCACTCCGCCCGGTCATTTACCATATAAACGCCGACGCTGGAACCGCCGTTACATGCTTTTACAACCGCCGGGTAACTGACATCCTGCGGAAGAAGCTGCCCTTTCTTTAAGCTGATGCCGTATGGGGTCGGAACACCACCCTCACGGAACAACTGCTTGGAAAGTGCCTTATCCATACTGACTGCTGCACCGAGTGGTCCGGTTCCTGTATAACGGATGCCCTCCAGATCCAGTGCTGCCTGCACCTTACCATCTTCGCCGTTAGCACCGTGCAACCCCATAAATACAAGATCCGCCTGATGGCAGATATCCAGTACGTGTGGTCCAAAGAATCCTTCGCCACCTCTTTTCTTCTTGATCGCTTCAATATCCGGATCCTTCTCCGTAATACCCCGGATCTGCTCACTGAAATCAATATCCGATGTAAACAGTGTCTTGTAATCTTCTCCCGGATATCCCATAAATACGTCCACAAGTACAACCTGATGTCCATTCTCCTTCAGTGCTTTATATACCATCTTTCCTGTGATCAATGAAACATCTCTTTCTGTACTTGTTCCGCCTGCCAGTACTGCTATTTTCATTCTTTATCCTCACTTTCCTTGCCCATTTTCGCAAGCTCTCTCTCTATAAAGAGCAATGCCGACCGCTGTACGCAGTCCATTTCTTCCATATTGCTGTAACATGCATGAAGCAGTATCTTACATGCATTTCTGTACTCTAAACTCACCAGCGTATTGTCCGCAACCGCCAGCTTCAGCATGGCTGTCAGGCTGTCAGTCCTGCTTTCGATCGCATGCTGTGAAAACACGTTGTCAGACAGTTCCCCGCATTCTTTCAGAAGCCTGTTCATCTGCTGTTCACAAAGCTTTGTATCCACACGCTGCAGACTCGTCAGATAAAGCAAATCTCCCCAGAAGCCTTCTGCTGTATCTTCTGCTGCCTCATACTGCTTAATTACCTGGTGATAACTATATGATCCTGTCACATTAAAAAGCGCCGTTGCTGCCATATACTGTTCCGGCGATACCTCCATGTCCGTCCGGCTTCTGCTTCTGACCGCTGTCTGGTAGGCAGTCTGTGCCTGCTTCAGATAAACTGCAGCTCCCGCTTCATTTTTCAGAACATGATAGCACTGTGCCATTGCCGCTGCATAGCTGTACTCTGCCCTGACACCTGCCATATCCACGTCTGATGCGGAAACACTGCTTTTTGCCTGCTCCGTGTGATACCGGATCAGATAGTCTGCATCCTTCTGCAGCTTCTTCAGATCTTCCTCTTCCGGCTCTGTATAAAATTCCTGCAGCACGGCAAGGATCATAAGAGCCTGATAATCAGTCGTTGCCTCTGCTGTATAATAGCCCTCCGGCGCAGTATCTCTCCAGCTTTTCCGGTCTGTCTCAAACTGCATCCGATATCTGTCCTCATAAATCTGAAATGTATACGATCTGCCGATCACCGCTGTCTGTATGTAATAGCTTCCCGGTTCTGTCAGTCCCGAAAAATCTCCCCATGCTTTTCCCGCTTCACCGGTCTGTTGTATACTTCCCTGATAAACAACCTGCTTATCCTTCTGCCGGTACACAGAAAAAGTATCCTGCAGATCTGCTCCCATAAAATACGCATATTTGAGATCATCCGGTGCATATCCCTGTAAATCAATCGCAATATTGGAACTGACCGTCGGCCGGTCAATTCCGATTACCATATCTTCCGTCTGCATTTTTCCCACTTCATCCGAAAGCTCTTCATTTTCTTCGCTTTCTGTCGTGATCTGCTCCTTCTGCCCGGCCGCACTCGTCTGACAACCTACCAGCAGCAGGCAGAGGAAGACAGAAAAAAACGCTGTTATACGTTTTCTAAATTCCCTTTTATCCTTTGTCAAAAAACTTACCTCCGAATCACGACATTTATTATAACGCATGCTTCCTGACAGGTAAAGAGAATTTGTAACGATTCAGAGTCATGCAAATCCGTAATAAACTGACCATTTATGGGCAGATTTTTACGAATTTATGTGGCGAATGGGGTTCTGAACAATTACGAGCATTTCTGATTTACGCACGCCTATTGCAGAAGCTGCAATGGATCAACCGGCGTTCCGTCTTTTAAGATCTCCAGATAGACATGATCTCCTTCTACAGAGAAATATTTGGTTGTTTTTGCCACATTACCGATCACCTGACCTCTGGCAACCGTTGCGCCTTCCTCCACCTGCAGATCTGTAAGTTGTCCATAGATAACTTCATAACCGCTTCCGAGTGTCGTTACCACATACTGTCCAAGCTGTGCATCGGTTCCGATCTCCTTTACCACGCCTTTGGCACAGGCACTGACCGGAGTTCCTTCCACAGCACTGATATAAATCGCCGGATTGTATTTATACTGCTCAAGTGTCTGGAAATAAACAGCCGCATCCATGCTGTAATTTAAGATCACATCACCGCTGACCGGCCATGTCATGCCATCCTCCGGTGAAAATGTCAGAACCGCAGCAGCCGTTTCTGTACTTTCTTCTGCCATACTGCTCTGCTGCCCGCTTGTGTCTTCCTGCTGCTCATCTGCATCACTTTGCGGCTGCAGCTTATCCTCTTCATTATCCTGCTGTTTCTTCTTTTCCTCTGTATCTGTCTGCTGCATCTGATCTCCGGACTGAGAAGTCTGCTGCTCTGCCTGATCTTCGCCTGATGACGTCTGCTGCTTTCCCCCGTCCTGTGGTTTGGTTATCTCCTGCTTACCATCTTTTGCCGTATTCTTTTCAGCATCCGTTTCAGCCGCAATTACGGGATTTTGCACATCATTTCCCGTTACCTTTGCAACCCCTGCATCTCCCGTACGCATGTCTCCTGCCAGATCTTCCTGCTTCTGTTCTGCCGACAGCTGTGAAAGATCCACTTCATACTCACTCTTTGGCATTTCCTGATTCACATAAAAGGCGGTCAGCAGACAGCCTGTTACCACAACAGCCGTGGAAAACAGAAGGCTTCTCCTTTGTTTTTTATCATTTTTACGCATATTTCATCACCTCAGTTTCAGTGTTTCCACTTCTATCTCAAACTATGCAATGTTCTATGTGTAAAACGGATCTTCTGATTTCATGCTGTCATTCCATACGGTCAAATGTGATATTCTGATAAAAATAATGCAGTATTTCCTGATAATCCTGTCCCTGCTCTGCCAATAAATTTCCGTAATACTGATCATATCCAAAGCCATGTCCGATCCCTTTTGTCGTAAAGATATAGTTTCCGTTCTTCTCCTCCCATGTAAAATTAGAAGAAGGTAACTGCAGTTCTTCCCGCAGTGACTCACCGCTTATCTTTTCCCCATTCCGCAAAAGCTCGATCACATAGCCCTGTTGATCCTTTTTGACCGACGCCGCGTCCAGTTCTCCCGTCTGTTCTTTTCTCCGCTTTGTTGTCTGGATATAAGATGCTGCGGAAAGATTTTTACTGCAGTCTGCCTGCTTCAGATAGCCATACGCATCGGAAAGCTCCGCTCCGTCCCTTGTCATTCCCGCGCTCATGCCATGGTAGCAGCCCATGACAGGCATTCCCTCATACACCGCAACAACGCCTTTTGTCTGACTGACGGCTTCTAACAGCTTTTTCTCTGTTTCTTCATAACTGTCTCCCCATTTATTCTTCTGCTCCGCCACAGAAAGATAGCTGCTATCTGCTGTCGTCAGCTCTGCAAGTTTTGTATCTTCCTGCTGCATTTTGCGGTAAAGGCTGCTTCTGAGCATCACTGCCTGCGCTTTCAATGCCTCCGTTTCGCAGCTGCTGTCAATACTGCCTGCCAGCGCGCCCACCAGAAAAAGCTCTGACGGGATCTTTTTCTGTTCTTTTTCCCAGTATACAAAATAGGATCCCTCTGAAAGCTGTGCGGTCAGCTCCAACGCTTCCTGCTGCAGGCTGTCATTTTCTGACGACGCATCTTCATGCTTCTGCTGCCAGAATGACATTGCAAAGTAGGGAAATAAAAGTAAGAATAAGACAACTGCGAGAGCATCCTTCATGGTCTGTTTCATATGCATACACCTCTGAGCAGTATATGCAGCAAATGCGAAATAAAGAATACGACCTGTTCCTCATCGCCATAACAGAAAATCCCACCGGCACTTAATCTGTGCTGATGGGATTTTCTGATGCCAGGGTCAAAAGCCCCGAATTTGATGCCTACGAATTGTTCCGTGCTATGCACTCCCACAATTCTACCCAATATTCGCATATCCAAACTGTCTATACTTAGCTTACTGTGCCAGATCCAGCTGCTGCATCGTTCCTGCGTTTCCGTTTTCATACAGGAAAATACCGGTACTGCGGATCTGTCCGTTCTGCGTATTGTCCTTCTGGGAATTCAGTGAAAAGTCTGTTGCTGCTCTTTGCAGGCAGATCGCGCCTACGCCCGCCTCTTTGAGTGTATACAGCTCATCTTTTCCGTTCTCATCCTTTGCCCAGATTAAAAGCTTATCAAAGATCGGATCATTTTCATCGATCCAGCCGTTTCCGTCTGCATCATATTCCGCAAGATCTGCAAAGCCGTCACCGCTCTTTGTACCGAACAGCTCTGAGCCGTCATTGATCACACCGTCGCCGTTTTTATCCAGTGCCAGATAACCGCTTCCTCCCTGCAGATAGGAAATGCTTTCCTCCTCACCGTCCGCATCAATATCAAACATGAATTTCTGGTCGGAAAGCCCTGCAATATTACCATCGAGATTGATAACAAGCGGATCTGTCAGGTCAACGATCTCGGTAATGTTTTCGATCTTCGTTTCTTCCCGGAATCTTCTGCTCATGCCAAGCTCCAGCCCGAAACTGATCTCCCTGCCATCTGCCGTGCGGACTGTTCCGCTCGTACGGAAAGCAGTATCTTCCGCTTCCTCATGATAATAAGAAGCGGTCAGATTTACCCGTCTTATAGTAGCCTGTTGTCCTGTGGTAACCGGCTGCAGATAAGTATCATCTACCTGCACATCTTTCCACTTGTCGCCGTACAAAAGCCGGATCAGATATTGCAGACACTGCTGTCTGATCGACTGCATAGCCCTCTTTTCCTCTAAAGAGGTGATGCTTCTTGCACTGCCGGTCTGCATCAGACCGGTCACCTTTGTGAGCCCGTCCATGTACGGTTCTGTGTCCTCTTCCCCCGTTTCTGTCTGAAACAGATCTGCAAAAGACCTGTTTCCCATTTCGCCTCCCTGCATCGCCACTGCATTGACTACTGTCATGCTGATCGATTTTCGCTCTACAGAAGTATACCTTCTGGCGGATTCCATTCCTATGTAGCTGGAATCAATTTTCAAATAGTCCCTCCTTTTTTTGCCGCCACTTGTGGATACCCCTCGCATAAGATTTGCTCCGCAAAGCTCGGGGCTACGTCCTGCATCATAGATGCAGGACATATGCTGGATACCCCTCGCATAAGATTTGCTTCGCAAAGCTCGGGGCTACGTCCTGCATCATAGATGCAGGACATATGCCAAAAGGTGTATGTCTGCAAATGCAGAACATACACCTTCCGTGGCTGACTTTTATCATTAAACTTACATAATGATTATCGGTCAGAATTTGATTTACTTAACAGCTATCTTACAAGTTATACTCTGTTATAGTTGATGAGGCAGCCCTTTAAGATGATCTCTCTTTCCTCGTCGGTCAATTCCCCAAGCCGGAGAGTAAACGGTACAAGCGTATCCTTTACCACATAGGCTGTGATCTCATCCCATTTCTCCTCTACCGCCTTCCTGATATCCGGGATGAAAAGATAATCTAAATTCCGGAACGGAAGCTCGCCTTCCTCGATCAGGAATGGAAGCATACCCCAGTTGATCAGGTTGGAGCGGTATCTCTTGGTCGCATATTCGTTGGCAATGTTTGCCCAGCCGCCAAGTACCTTCTGGCAGCTTGCTGCCTGCTCTCTCGCAGAGCCATCACCCGGTTTTACAGCAAAGATCGTAGAGCCGATGCCAAATGTTTCATGCGTCAGATCCGGGAACTGTGTTTTGATCACACGCATGACAGCCTTGATCTCCGGAAGCTCTGCACATGGATGTACATCACTTTCTCCGCTGATCAGTGCTTCTCTTGCCTTTTCTGCCTTCTGGACTTCCTTTGCACGGCCGACATAAGCCGGATCCTTACGGGAAAGTGCAAATTCTGCAAGTCCAAGCGGATTGGAACGGTAAGAAGATGTCTCACCGGATGGGATCAGCTCATCCGTTGTTGTAACCGGATCATGGATCTCGGAAACAACCTTCAGCACCAGATTGTCGGTCAGTGCCACCATCTTCGGCCAGTCTTTGATGTTCGGCCCGAAATGGATCTCAACCGAAGGATCTGCCACGCCCTTGGAATCAAAGACACGGTTCTTATAAATATTTGCATCAAAGTGATATTTGTATTTGCCAAATTCACCGTCAAATTCTGTTGCAGGTGTCAGAACACCCTTATTTGCCGCAGTTGCTGCAATGGAACGTGCATCCATCAGTGCAACGGAAGAAATCTGACCATTCTGCAGCTTGGAGCCCTCACGGTTCGGGAAGTTTCTTGTAGAATGACGGATTGAGAATGCATTGTTAGCCGGCGTATCACCTGCACCGAAGCAAGGACCGCAGAATGCAGTCTTCATAACAGCTCCTGTTTCAAGAATTGTCGCTGCACAACCATTCTTGATCAGTTCCATATAAACAGGCATAGAAGCCGGGTATACACTTAATGTAAATTCATCGGATCCAATATATCTGCCCTTTAAGATATCAGCAGCCGCACAGATATTTTCAAATCCGCCGCCCGCGCAGCCTGCGATGATTCCCTGATCTACCATAAATTTGCCGTTTACAACTTTATCCGCCAAAGAATACGGTACCTGACCGTCTAATGAAACCTTGGCTCTTTCCTCTACATCATGGAGCACCTCAGCAAGGTTCGCATTGACTTCCTCGATCGTATATGTATTGCTCGGATGGAATGGCATGGCGATCATTGGCTTGATCGCAGAAAGATCAACCTCGATCATTCCGTCATAGTAGGTTACCTGACCCGGATTCAGTTCTTTAAACTCTTCACTTCTGCCATGGATCTCATAAAACTCTTTGATCTGCTCATCTGTACGCCAGATAGAGGACAGACATGTTGTTTCTGTTGTCATGACATCAATTCCAATTCTGAAATCAGCGGAAAGAGCAGAAACACCCGGTCCGACAAATTCCATGACTTTATTCTTCACATAGCCATTGGCAAATACCGCACCGATGATCGCAAGCGCTACGTCCTGCGGACCGACGCCTTTGACCGGTGCACCCTTTAAATAAACGCCGACAACACCCGGCATATTGATATCATATGTCTGACAGAGGAGCTGCTTTACAAGCTCAGGACCGCCTTCGCCCATTGCCATCGTTCCAAGCGCACCATATCTTGTATGAGAATCGGATCCCAGGATCATTCTGCCGCCGCCTGCAAGCATTTCTCTTGCAAACTGATGGATGACTGCCTGATGCGGTGGTACATAAACACCGCCGTATTTTTTTGCGCAGGTCAGGCCAAACATGTGGTCATCTTCATTGATCGTTCCGCCTACCGCACAAAGAGAGTTATGGCAGTTTGTCAGGACATATGGGATCGGGAACTTTTCCAATCCTGAAGCTCTCGCTGTCTGGATAATGCCGACAAATGTAATGTCATGGCTTGTCAGCTTATCGAACTTGATCTTCAGCTTATCCATATTTCCCGATGTATTATGATCCTTCAAAATACCATATGCGATCGTCTGCTGTGCAGCTTCCTGCTTTGTGACTGTTTTTCCTGTTTTGGCTGTTACCGCCGCCTGTGCCTCTGCATTATCCGGTATGATTTCTGTTCCGTTTACCAGATAGGCGCCGCCATCATGCAATTTGATCATGTGTTATCCTCCTGTTAGTCAGTTTGATCCGTCAAAACCCCAAATCATTTACAGTTTATCATGCTTTTTTTCTGTCTGCAACTACAGCTATGTATTGTTTTGTAAATACGGGATAACCAGGTAGATTGTCTTGTCCGGGATTTTGGAGCCGGAGCCACCAATGCATTGACTGGGATAAAATTCTATCGTAATATGTAGAAGAATCAAGGAGGTATCACAATGAGCGAATATATTATCAGCTGCTGCTCCACAGCAGATCTTTCCAAAGAACATTTTACAAATAGAAATATCCATTATATCTGCTTCCACTATTTTCTGGACGGCAAGCCTTATGCCGATGATCTGGGACAATCCATGCCATTTGACAAATTTTATGAAGCAATGGCTAACGGTGCGGATACCAAGACATCCCAGATCAATATGGAAGAATTTGTGGAGTATTTTGAACCGTTTTTACAGGAAGGGAAGGATATCATCCATCTGACACTTTCTTCCGGTATTTCCGGTGTATACAATTCAGCCATGCTCGCAAAAGAGGAGCTTGCCGAAAAGTATCCGGACCGCAAGATCTATATCATTGATTCACTTGCCGCATCTTCCGGTTACGGACTTCTGATGGACAAGCTGGCCGATCTGCGTGACGAAGGAATGGACATTGATACGCTCGCAAAATGGGCTGAAGATAACCGTCTGAAATTGAACCACTGGTTCTTTTCCACCGACCTCACCTTTTATGTAAAGGGCGGACGTATTTCCAAAGCTGCAGGCGCAATTGGTGGCATGCTGAATATCTGTCCACTGTTAAATGTAGATCTGGAAGGACGTCTGATCCCCAGACAGAAGATCCGCACCAAGAAAAAAGTCATTGCTGCTATCGCAGAAAAGATGAAAGAGCTCGCTGAAAACGGAACCGATTACAACGGCAAATGCTACATTTCCCAGTCAGCCTGCTATGAAGACGCCAGAGCGGTTGCAGATCTCGTAGAAGCTGCATTCCCGCATCTGAACGGTAAGGTGGAGATCAACTCTATCGGTACAACGATCGGCAGTCATACCGGTCCTGGTACTGTTGCCCTTTTCTTCTGGGGACAGGAACGTACAAATTAGTAAATAAATTTACTTTTTTCATAATTACAGAGACGAGATACGCTCTGCGAATCTCGCTCTGATTAGCGGTCGTCAAATGCACCGCATAAATGCGTGCATTTTCCTCGTCGCCATAACATAAAAAACAGGAGCCGTAACTTATCTATCCATAAGCTACGGCTCCTGTTTTTCTCCCTTTCATACTGCCATATCGCAAAAGCTCCTATGCAGCATATCTCCTCATAATCCGTCAGAACATGTCCTTTCCCTGTGTATTCTTCCTTATGCAGGTACAGCGATTCCTGACTTGTCTGCTACATTGCATCGTATCCCTCCTTTTCCCACCGAAAGTGCATAAACTATAGTTATTTATGCACATAATAACTATAGCAATTTGAACTTTCCATGTCAATAAACTAAACTATGGTTATGAAAAAAAACAATAATTGTAATATCGGAAACAGAATAAAAGAGCTTCGAACAGAGCAGGGACTCAGTCAGGAGCAGCTTGCACTTTCCTCAGGTATTACAACGACCTATCTGGGACTTTTAGAACGCAATCTGAAAAATCCAACCGTAAAGGTACTGGAACAGATCTGTTCTGCACTCCACATTGACCTTTCCAGCTTTTTTGAAGTATCTTCTCAGATACCATATGCTTATGATCCCTGTACAACACAGATTCTTGCCCAGGTCATTAACCGCAACGATCAGGAAAAACAGCTGATCCTGAAGCTGATCAAGGATCTGACCAGATATTTCGACAATGTTTCCATGTTATAGAATACCATATTGCATACAGTTTCTAAATATGTGACAAAAAGTGTGACAATCTTTTTGTGTACCACTTTCTGTCACATATAGTTTTTTGCAAAATAAAGCGAGCCGGCTTTAACCCCTTAAAGCCGGCTCTTTCTATAGTAACTATAACCCAAAATACCCTTATTTTATTTTTCTTCTGCTGTAACTGTCTTTTTCACTTCTTTTTTCTTCGGCAGAACAACCTTGTCAAGCTTCCAGATATCATCTACATATTCCTGAATGGTTCTGTCTGATGTGAACTTGCCGGAGCATGCTGTATTTAAGATTGCACTCTTTGCCCAGCCCTTTTCATCTTTATAAGCTGTTTCTACCTTCTTCTGTGCTTCAGCGTAAGACTTGAAATCCTTCAGGATGAAGTAAGTATCTGCCTTTGCTGTACACTGTGTATTCAGCAGTGAATTGTAAAGATCTCTGAACAGCTCAGGATCCTGTGGCGAATAAGTACCGTTGATCAGCTGCATCAGTACTTTACGGATATCTGCATCGTTGTTGAAGATCTCCATCGGATCATATCCGCCGCAGTTTTCATAGTGGATCACTTCATCGGAAGAAAGACCGAAGATAAAAGCATTTTCTGCTCCGACTTCTTCTACGATCTCCACGTTGGCACCATCCATTGTTCCTATCGTCAATGCACCGTTTAACATAAACTTCATGTTACCTGTACCGGATGCTTCCTTGGAAGCTGTAGAGATCTGCTCGGAAACATCTGCTGCCGCAAAGATCAGCTCTGCATTGGATACACGATAATTCTCAATAAATACAACCTTGATCTTACCATTGATAGATGCATCGTTATTGATCACATCAGCTACGGAGTTGATCAGCTTGATCGTCAGCTTAGCATTCTTATAACCGGCTGCTGCCTTTGCACCGAAGATGAATGTTCTGGGGAAAAATTCCATATCCGGATGCTCTTTGATCTCATTGTATAAGTACATAACGTGCAGGATATTCAGAAGCTGACGTTTGTACTCGTGCAGACGTTTTACCTGTACATCGAAGATAGAACGTGGATCCACTTCAACACCATTATGCTCTAAGATATATTTTGCAAGTCTTACCTTGTTCTGATACTTGATGTTCATGAATTCCTGCTGTGCTTTTTCATCATCCGCATAAACAGCAAGCTTCTTGATCTTTGGCAGATCCGTGATCCAGTCTGCACCTACATGTTCTGTTACCCACTCTGCAAGAAGCGGATTTGCGTGGAGCAGGAAACGACGCTGTGTGATACCGTTTGTCTTGTTGTTGAACTTCTCAGGCATCATTTCATAGAAGTCTTTCAGCTCCTGGTTCTTTAAGATCTCTGTATGCAGTCTTGCAACACCGTTTACGCTGTAGCCTGCTGCGATTGCCAGATGTGCCATCTTGACCTGACCGTCATAGATGATCGCCATCTTGCGGATCTTTTCCTGATTACCGGGATATTTTGCTTCGATCTCCATCACAAAACGACGGTTGATCTCTTCTACGATCTGATAAATACGCGGAAGCAGACGGCTGAACAGCTCGATCGGCCATTTCTCCAGTGCTTCTGCCATGATCGTATGGTTTGTATAAGCACATGTCTTTGTTGTGACATCCCATGCTTCATCCCATGTTAAATAATATTCATCCATCAGAATACGCATCAGTTCTGCAACTGCAACGGTCGGATGGGTATCATTCAGCTGGAAGGTAACCTTCTCATGGAATTTACGGATATCATCATGGGAACGCATATACTTCTCAACTGCTTCCTGTACGGATGCGGAAATAAAGAAGTACTGCTGTTTCAGACGAAGCTCTTTACCCGCATAATGATTGTCATTCGGATACAGGACTTCTACAATATTTCTTGCAAGGTTCTCCTGTTCTACAGCCTTGCGGTAATCACCTTTATCAAAAGAATCGAGCTGGAAACACTCTACAGGCTGTGCATCCCAGATACGAAGTGTATTTACAATACCATTGCCATAACCTACAACCGGCAGATCATACGGTACAGCAGTTACTGACTGATAACCTTCCTGCTTGAAGTTGTTGCGGCCGTTTTTATCCTGATATACGGATACATAACCACCGAATTTAACTTCTTTGGAGTATTCGGGACGACGGAGCTCAAACGGATTGCCATCTGCTAACCAGTTATCCGGTACTTCCACCTGATAGCCGTCGCGGATCTCCTGCTTGAACATACCGTAACGGTAGCGGATACCACAGCCGTAAGCAGAATAACCAAGAGTTGCAAGTGAATCCAGGAAACATGCTGCCAGTCTTCCCAGACCACCATTACCGAGTGCTGCATCCGGCTCCTGATCTTCGATCACGTTGATATCAACACCAAGCTCTTCCAGTGCCTCCTTTGCCTGATCATAAGCCTGCAGGTTGATCATGTTATTACCAAGTGCACGGCCCATTAAGAATTCCATGGACAGATAGTAAACTGTCTTCGGATCTTTTTTTTCGTATTCTTTCTGTGTTTCCATCCAGTTTTCCACGATCTGATCCTTGACTGCATAAGATACTGCCTGAAAAATCTGCTGGTCAGTTGCTTCCTCCATCGTCTTACGATAAAGAGTTCTTACATTGTAGAGCACGCTGCGCTTGAAGAGTTCCTTATCAAACGTAGATGAAACAGGTACTGTTGTCTTCTTAGCCATTTCTGCCTCCTAGAAATATAATATTCGATTGCGAACTTTACTTAATCGTTTTCGTATTTACTTATTATACAATAAAATGTAAGAAAAAGAAAGAAAAAACACCAAAATCATCAATTTTCCACAATATTTCCCAAATTACCTGATAGCGATCCACCTTGTTTTCCAGATCAATCCCATCCGTCGTATGTCTGTAAATCATTTTGTCGAAACACGGACATTTTGACAGAAACTGCAGGCGGTAAAACACAAAAGCATGTCCATATATTTCCTTTGCCAGTTGTTTATGGCTGACATTGTTCCACTTCTTTTTCCAAATGATTTGACCGGCTTTTTTATCGCTTTACGGTTTGCTTTACAAGTGCACATCGAAAGAGGACCGCTAAATACTTAGCGGTCCCCTTGGATTCAAAAATCATTTCGTCCTTACAAACTCTATTTGACGGTTATTTGAACCTTTACAGTTTTCTTTCCTGATTTTACAGTAATTGTTGCTTTCCCTTTCTTCTTAGCTTTGATAACACCCTTGTTAGTAACGGTAGCAACGCTCTTCTTGCTTGACTTGAATGTTACCTTATCAGGTGTTGTGATCGGATTCGTCACAACCTTGAGTGTGAGCTTTTTGCCCTTCTTCAGGGTAGCCTTCTTAACTACACGATCTGTCTTGGCATTCTTCACTGTTACCTTTTTGGTCGCAACCTTCTTTGCTTTAACGTATACTGTGATAGAAGCCTTTGCGCCCTTGTCTGTCGTGACAGTGATCGTCGCCTTACCGACCTTCTTACCTGTGATCTTGCCCTTATTTGTTACAGTAACGACCTTCTTGTTTGATGTTTCCCACTTCACAATCTTGTCGCCTGCAGTAATCGCAATATCCTTAGCTAAGTTAGTAGATGATTTGCGTTTCTGGATGGAAGTAGACTTCGCAGAGAATTTGGCAACATACTTCGTTACATCTTCCGGCTTTGTCTCTTCGGTTGTCTTCTTGCTCTCTTCGACAGCCTGCTGATATGCAGCTTCTGCCTCTGTAAGCAGCTTTAACTGACTAGCCTCAACCAGCTTCTTCTGATCCTCTGTCAGTGCGGCATATGCTTTTCTGGCAGCCTCAACCTTAGCCTTGCTGTCCTCTGATGCATCTACCTTACCGATGGCTGCAATTGCTTTCTTAACGGCATCAGCCTTCGCTGCATCCTCCTTCGCTTTCTTTTCTGCCTCAGCCTTAGCTGCAGCATCAAGTGCATCGTAAGCTTCCTCTGCATCTGTCAGAACCTTCAGCTCCTCTGCCAAGATCAGCTTCTTCTGATCTTCTGTAAGTGCATCATATGCCTTTCTTGCTGCATCGATCAGTGCCTTGCTGTTTTCTGCGAGTTCAACCTTACCGATCGCATTAATCAGCTCCTTTACATCGGAAGCAGCCTTATTATTGGCTCCTGCCTCTGCTGCTGCAAATGTCTTCTTTGCTGCCAGATAGCCTGAAACGCCTGCTCTGTCTGCAAAGGAAAGTGCGGCATATTTTTGGTCAATCTCTTTTAATAATTCCTTGTTTTTTGCTGTATAATCAGCACCCAAAGCCTTGATAAGAACATTTACTGCATTGACAGCATCCTGATTTGTGATAACACCGTCTGCCAATACTGCAGTGCCGTATACACTTGGATTCTGATATCCGTTTCCGCTGGCATCATACCAGTTCAGTGTACCAAGACGGCTGCCATCCTTAGCATCATTAATCTGTACATCCAGACCAATCAGTTTTCCTGCCTCCGGTGAAAGCGCAGTCCATTTGATTGCAGTCTCAATGTAGTAGCCTTTTCCATCTTCCTTCTCTTTTGTAGCAGATACGATATTTTCTGCCTTACAAGAGGTTCCATTGAATGTCTGAAGATTCTTGTAGCTTACGCGATACTGCTTATCATTGTCATCAAAGCTACCGGATTTCTCATTCAGCTCATCAATAAAGATTTCCGTTGAATCCTGCTGATAAGCATCACTTGCTGTGTCATCCAGTGCATCATCCGTTACATCTACCATAACATAGAGATTATCCGCATCCCAGGAAACCTTTGTTTCAGCTGTTGTTGTCAATGCGCTGCCGGATTTTACCTCTAACTTGGATGCAGGGATATCTTTCCACTCTGCAATGTCACCATCAATGATTGCAGAACCCTTTGTGATTGCCATAAACGGCTTCATAGACAATACGGCATAATATTTGCTGCTGTTCTCCTGATTGTTTGTCGTATCATTGTAAGAATAGGTGTTTCCATCCTTTTTCACTACAACGTCAAATGATACTTTATCAAGCGGGTTCATGGTCATCGGAACCTCAAATTCAGCCTTATATCCACCGTCAACATCCTTCAGTTCCTCGCCTGTTGCATTTTTCCTGACAAAATCACCTGTCTTATCTCCTTTTGAATTTGCAGGATCAACATACAGGATAATTTCGCTGTCTGCTGTCTTCTTAGACTTTACGACAACCTGAACCTTCAATTCATTTGCGTTCCAGATTGGTCTTATGATGACATCATCTGTTCCTGCAGCAAATCTGATCGCATTTGCATACTCAAACTTGTCAGTCTGCATTGCATTGACATCGCGCACAAGCGGCTCGAGCTGTGATGCATTTACAAATGCCCAATATGCCGGTTTTGCACCATAATAATCATCAAACAAGAGCGGATACTGCGGTGTCTTGCCGTCTGCAGAGCCACCGACACTGTTCGAGGTCTTTAACCAGGAAACTGGGTCATGCGTACCCCAGATTGTGATGTTCTGTACATATCCCTTCAGGGAACCGCTTTTATGCTCCGCATTGATCTTACGGACAATTTCGTAGATATCTTTGTATCTGTGACCTTCCTTGGTAAACTCTGTTTCCAAATCTTTTCCGTCAAATCCGACACTGGATTTGATATCAAGCTCTGTGATATGAACCACATCTGCAATCTCTGCATACTTACGTGTCGCTGTCTCAATCGTCTCGTAGGTCGGTGTGAGCATGTCGTGATGCCCCTGCATACCGGCACCGAGCTTTCGTCCCTCCGTGAGGACTTCACGGATTTCTTTCAGGAAGCGGCAAATTGTCGCAGCCTTTACAGGATCACAGTCGTTGTAATCATTATAGAAAAGAATGGTGTCTTTTGCCAGATACTGATCTGCAGACTTGAATGCCTGCAGGATATACTCTGTAGAACCGCCGTAAATAGCTGCCCAGTCAGTTCCCATTCTGATTCCGCCCGCATCACTTGCCTGTTCATTTACAACATCCCACGCATAGATAAGTCCCGGGAATTTTGTATCAAAATGTTTGCCAACCTTTTCGATATACCAGTCGATACGCTTATTCATTTCTTCTTTGGAAACATACGCACCGTCTGACTTAAAATCTTCTCTGAACCACCATGTCGGTGTCTGGCTGTGCCATACAAACACATGACCTCTCATCTTGATAGGTTCAGAAGGATTTTTATCATTGTAATCCGCAAAATGCCGTGCAACCTTATCTGCACTCTCAAAATTCAGCTTGCTTTCCAGCTCCTCCAGTGTGCTGACACCCGGTTCGCCGGAACCGAGAATAGATTCCGGTTTCATCTCATTCTCGCATGTAACACTATTGAAGTGCTTCTCAACTAACTTCATGGTGTTCTCATTGTCAAGACTGCTCACCGGAAGGGCTACACCCATATACTCCACACCATTTCCGGTTTTCTGCACTTCTTCATGCAAATCCGGTATTGTCATATCCACCTTCGGAATTCTCATTTCGGCAATCTGGAGATTGTCGATGTCAAATGTAATTCCGGCGCTTCCCTCAAAACGAATCTGGGATTCCGGCAGTACATTTGCATTTTCCGCAATCACCATGGTTCCGGATACCTTTTGCCATGCATCAGTGAGCTCATAGCTCTCGTCATATGTAATCTGTGCGGACTCCTGGTTTTTATAGTCGCTGTCATGTACCAGAACTGACATGCTGACCTTCGGCGTACTTACCTTGGCCGCATCTGCTATTCTGGCATAATATGTGAATTCATATGCCTTATCTGCTGTAATTCCGGTCTCATAGTTCATCTGAACTGTCGGCACGACAGCTTCGTCTTCCAGCTCGTTGGGGCTGACTGTATTGGCACTGACGGAAGAGGCACGCATGTATTTACTGCCCAGCGTCTTTTTCGGTGCCGGATCTTTCTCTGAATAAGAACAGTACGCGATCAGAGAATCCACTTTTGTCTCATCTCTCCACTCTACGTCATTCCAGTAGCCTGTATTTTCGAAGTTTCCGTTAAAGCCTGCCATGATATCTTTTTTTGCATCAATGACACGCTCTGCACTCTTTGCATTGATCGTAATGCTGTCAAACGTCATGGTGATAGGCGTTGCGTCCGAGGTCGTCATAATGCCGACATACCGAGCGGTTTTGCCGAGATCATCACTGGTTGCATTTAATGTATTGCTGCCATATGCCACTCCGACATCTCCGTTTCTTTGATCGGTATTAAAGTCTGCCTCGGAAAGAAGCTTCGGAGAAAGCCCTGCTTGAGAAGAACCCTCCGCTACATTTAACCTGATTCCCGTAATGATCATTCCGGCAAGTTCTTCCGGCAGGCGGAAAAATACTTGCCCATACTGCCTTGTCATAGTCACTGATAATTTTCCGTCTTCTCCTATTGCAGCTGTTGCACCCGTTTCTTCATCATCCGCAGCTGCCAGCGTTAGCTTATCAAAGGTGTAATCCTTTGAGACAGCACCCTCCGATGCTTCCGCTTCTACGATTTCAATATTAACATCGTCGATCAGATAGTCCGCAGTTCCGCTGCCTGTTGAAAAATAAAGCTCCTTTGCTCCTTCCGGAATCGTTACGGTACCGGAAAGCTCAGTCCACTCTCCTGGCGTTACATTCGTGTTGAGCAGCCAATTGTAGTAGTCCTTGCTATCAGATCCCGTTCCTGTCACTTCGCATACAATCTGCTTATCTTCCGTCTTCATAAAAACACTGATATTTGCGGTTGCACCGGCATAGGCAGATACATTATAAGCATATGTATGCCAGTTCTGCGTACGTCCGGAAAGCTGAAGTGCCTTTCCAGCATGCCCCTCTTCCACGACTGTCAAACTACCTGAGCCTCTGACATATCCCTTCGGTTCACCGCTTTCAAAGTCTTCTGCAATGTCAATCGTAGCTGCAAGCGCTTCAATCGCACCGGAATATTCTGCCGGTACAAATGCTGTTCCGGGAACTACCATTGCCACACTCAGCATCATCGCAAGAAACCTACTTCCTGCTTTTTGAACAATTTTCTTGTTCTTCATAATAACCCTCCATTTTCTTAGATTTGCCGATCCGGACATGCCCCATTCGCTTGTGCCCTTTCGGCATTTTTTGTGTAACAGGCATATTTATGTGCTTTTTGCATATCAGACATTACGTTTTACAGCACAAACTATCCCTGTACAAGTATTTTAAATGTAGCTTTTTTAAGGAGGGTTCGCTTTGCAAATCTTGCTTTTTCCATCAACAGATTTTGCTATGCGTCCAATTTTGTGTAAGATTGCTATTTTTCAGATTTTGCTTCGTTCATTTTGTATATGAACTCCTGCTCTTTAACATTTTTCCAATATTTTTCATGATGCCTACATTCAATATCATTTCAGTGACAAAAATCACAAACAGATCTCCAAGGATCATCCCCACATAATAAAATAAATCCTGCTTGAGATGATGCATTTTGCGCATCGCAAGATCCAGTTGGCGCTGTACTTTTTTTATTTCAAACTCAACTATCTCCACCTGCTGGTGCAAAAGATAGTCGCGGTTATCCTTGTAGAAATATTCCCGATGCATAGATTCCCCTGCTATATGCGCGGATAGGCGGGAATCTCTTCCCGCCTATCCTGCTGTCAAATTACGATTTTATTCTTTTTTTTGTTACCCATTGCTTACTGTTTTTCAACGGAAATCGTTACCTTCTCTCCGTTGACATTCCACTCTTTGCTGTTTGCATAAACCGCATCTTTATCGATGGAATCCGCAAGAACCTTATCTGCGATTGCTTTTTCATTCTTAGCTGCGATCGCCGCAAGCTTGTCGTTACCTGCAATACCTACTTTGATGTGATCCATCACTTCAAAGCCGGAATCCTTACGCATTGTCTGGATCTTGGAAATGATCTCAGCCGCAAAGCCTTCTTCGACCAGTTCTTCTGATAAGTTGCAGTCAAGTACAACTGTCACGGTATTGTCAGCCTCTGACATATAGCCTTCCTTCTGGCTCATTTCCACAAGCACATCATCAAGAGACAGGGAAACTTCTGTACCGTTTACATCAAATACAAGATTTTCGCCTGCATTTAATTTATCCATGGCTTCATTGCCGTCTACATTTGCAAGGTATTCTTTGATACCGCCAAGCTGTTTTCCGTATTTCGGACCTACCGTCTTCAGCTGTGGCTTGAAGGTGTAGGTTGTGAATTCTCTGACATCGTCTGTGAATTTTACTTCTTTGACATTCAGCTCTTCTTCAATGATCTCCTGATAGAAGTCGGAAAGTGCTTTCTCAGCCTTTACAAACATCGTACCGATCGGCTGTCTGTTCTTGATGTTGGCCGTATTTCTGGCTGCACGTCCCATAACAACGATCTTCAGTACTTCTTCCATATCTTCTTCCAGCTGCTTATCCACATAGGCAGGATTTGCAACCGGGAAGTCACACAGATGAACGGATTCCGGTGCTGACGGATCATTTGCGCATACCAGATTTCTGTAAATGTCCTCTGTCATAAATGGGATCATCGGTGCTGCAAGTTTCGCTACGGTAACAAGTGCTGTATATAATGTCATGTAAGCATTGATCTTATCCTGCTCCATGCCCTTTGCCCAGAAACGCTCACGGCTTCTGCGGACATACCAGTTACTCATCTGGTCTACAAAATCATCGAGTGCTCTTGCAGTCTCAGGGATTTTGTAATTTTCAAGGTCTGTATCCACCTCTGTGATCAGAGAGTTTAATTTGGATAAGAGCCACTTATCCATAACCGGAAGCTTGTCATATTCCAGTGTATATTTAGATGCATCAAAGCCGTCAATATTGGCATACAGAACAAAGAATGCATAGGTGTTCCAGAGTGTTCCGAGGAACTTACGCTGTCCTTCCTGTACGGCTTTTCCATGGAAACGGTTTGGCAGCCATGGTGCGGAGTTGATGTAGAAATACCAGCGGATCGCATCTGCGCCGTAAGTAGCAAGTGCATCAAACGGATCAACCGCATTGCCCTTTGACTTACTCATCTTCTGTCCGTTTTCATCCTGTACATGTCCGAGCACGATAACATTTTCATATGGTGCTTTGTTGAACAGGAGTGTGGACTCGGCCATCAGGGAGTGGAACCAGCCACGTGTCTGGTCCACAGCCTCTGAAATGAACTGCGCCGGGAACTGCTGCTTGAACAGATCCTGATTTTCAAATGGATAGTGATGCTGTGCAAATGGCATAGCGCCCGAATCAAACCAGCAGTCGATTACTTCAGGAACACGTTTCATTGTCTTACCGCAGTCCGGACAGGTAAATGTAACAGCATCGATATACGGACGATGCAGCTCTACCTTGGCATCATCAGGATTTCCGCTTCTCTCAGCGAGCTCAGCGCGGCTTCCGATCGATTCCAGATGTCCGCAGCCTTCGCATTCCCAGATGTTCAGAGGAGTACCCCAATAACGGTTACGGGAAATTGCCCAGTCCTGGATATTTTCAAGCCAGTTACCGAAACGGCCTTTTCCGATAGATTCCGGAATCCAGTTTACCGTATTGTTGTTACGGATCAAGTCTTCTCTGACTGCTGTTTCTTTGATGTACCAGGATTCT
>ENA-ORKV01000259-ORKV01000259.1-human-gut-metagenome-genome-assembly--contig:-NODE-259-length-71762-cov-3.695571_pt1 | contig 71762 bp, 69 predicted proteins | sample MGYA00243058_ERZ508805 | MGnify/ENA primary metagenome ERZ508805 (study PRJEB26277, sample SAMN04329770) | human gut metagenome | biome: human-associated habitat | host: Homo sapiens | place: USA...
AATCCTGAACGATTTTTCCTTCGTAATCGATCCCCTCCGCATCCATTGCAGTCTGACTTGCACACGCTAATAAATCTGCAGCCCAGTCACTTTTCCCTGCTCTTTTGAGTTTCGGAGCCAGCATTAACGCAGCCGCAGCCAGTGATGTCTCGACGAACTCTTCTGGGTCCAGCTTTGAAATATGCTCCCGGATTTCATCAAAATCTGCGAAATCCGGAATCCACTTTTCAAAGTCCGTATATTCCGTCGTTGGCTCTAATGGCATATCCACAACCACCATTTCATCCAGCACATCATCTGGAACGATCCTGTCACAGGTTACGAAAAAAGGAATCTGTAAATCAACCCCTTCGAACCTCTGCTCGGCCGCTAAATTTGTAATGAGCTCGATTTTTCCAAGCTCCTTGACATTGCCTGCAGCATGCCGACCAAGTTGCAAGAAGATGGCGGGGCAATTCAATCGCTGAGCATCCGCCAAGATCTTGTTCATTTTGGGAATACCATCGACACCATAAATCCGCATTGCTTGCGGGCAGACTCCTGTGATGAATTCCTCCACAACAGCCTTGCTCTCGGACACCAACACAATTGGTTTTTTCAGTGCTTTTCTCCAATTCCAAAGAACCGGGAAATTCCAAATGTATGATGCCAACAACCATGTCAAGGCATTAATTTCTCCCATAATCAATCATCCCCCTCAAAGTTCTCTTCGGATCTGCCTCAAAGATCCATGCTCCATCGGAAAGCTGATTCCAACCTAAATGCTCTGGAATCTTAACGATAACCGCATTCTCTAGTAACAAACCAACAAAGTAGTCATGAAGTTCTCGCTGTAACCGTCTTGGAATCTTCAAGGAAACACCTCGATCACGTAATCGATGCAGCACTTCTTTAACAACATTGTTCCCGTCCAACGCAACACTGACGCCATCTTCATTTTCGCACCAGGTAATCTTTAAAACCTCGCACAATCTGGCATTCGGCATTCGATTTGCGCTGATGTATCGGCAGCTCCGGATCTTCCTGACGCTACTGATCGGTTGTGAAACCTTAACGGTTCCATCGGGTTTCGTGTACTCCATGCACAACGAGCCGTCTGAGCTCTCAACCAATGCCTTCTCTGAAAGCTCGCGATTAATCTCACGCTCTTCCGCAAGCTGGCTTTTAACGAACTCCTTGCGAAGTGCCAGATCGGCTTTTTGTTGATTGACAACCATTTTATTATTTGCTTTCGCACAATCCAGCCAAGCTTGCTGCCAAACACTGTTTGACACGTTCTGCCAATCAACCGGCTGTGCCATTGTACCATTTGTACATAAAGACATATTAAACATAATTAGCCATCCTTTCCTCTGAAAGAGCTCCCGTCGAAGTCCTTCAGACCAGTTACATTTTACGAATCTGATCAGCTCGTTGCTACATATATAGAATAACATCCGCTCAAAAAATCTTCTATGAATCTCCTATACTTTGGTTGCGCCAATCTCTTCTCCAATATCTTGTAAACTTTAAAAAAAGTGTAAAAATAAAAAGCAGACCCCATTTGGTCTGCTTTTCAGCGTTTTTTTCTTTCAAGCCTATAAAAATAATTTCGTTATATTTATTTTAAATTTTGTATGATCCATTGAAAAATCATACGAAATACCAGGTTATCCTCCGATCTTTCTCCCGATTCGCAACTCACATTTAACAAGGAAGCTTCTCGATTTCTCTTCCATTCCTTCTCCCACATGTTCTCAAATGTCAGATGCATATTTCCCAAATAATCAAGGCACTGATTCCTTACTTCCTCTGGAACTCCAGCATCTTTAATTCGAATTGCATAATCTTTGTAACACGCTATTATATCCACCTCACACAATGCAGAAACCAGGCTCCTCATAATTTTTTTGATATCTTTCTCCTGCGCTTTCCCCGGCTTTATCATTACAACATAAACTAAACTATTTAAGATTTCATTCACAATATCAACTGCAATAACCCAAGAAACGTTTTGCCCTACTTCAGTAAAATAAATACAAACAAATTCCAACATCTCGAAAAAATCAGCACTTGCAACCCAAGTATTTTTACTCTCTAGTCTCTTTTCATAATATCCATGCACTTCATTAGGATTATACTCCGGATTTATCGCGAGTTTTTCATATTCTTCACGCATTTTTTTAGTAATAATCTTTTCAGTAACTATTTTATCATCCTTTACTATATACGGATACAATGTGTTCACAATACAATTTGCCAGGCTCAATCCAGTATGATTATTCAGCATATTCCACTCTTTAAATGCCGGAGCTTCCACAATTTCATCTGATCCAGCCAAGAAATCATTAAAAAAATCATTCACGTTTTTACGATTAAATTCTTTCCCCTTAGACCTAAGATAAATTTTACTACCTTTATGCCCTTTAATATTATTATATTTTTCACGTATTTTCCGTATCTCTGTCCCTCTCCTTGATTTAATCCATACATCAAATTTGTCATTGCTCTCCTCTTCCAACGCTGCACGCATAATCCATCCGCGATGCAATGAAAATTCCTTATGTAATATATTTATAATAAACCCCTTCCAAAAACCACTTAACTTTTTTATTGGTAGCTTTAATAATTCCTGCTTCTTCTCTTCTAATCCCATGGGATTATACCCTAATGCTGAAATCATACTAGGTTCATACAATTCTTTGATGTCCATGCAACACTCAATTATGAGGAGTTCTCTCTGATGTTTTCTCAGTTCGGCAAAGCTTTCCAATTTGCTTTCTTTCATGCATAATTTCCATCGATAATATTCCTGATACGTCTGATCTGTCTCTAGCATTTTTCTTACGACTGGATATATCTCATCTAATTGTCTTGTATCAAACTTTTCCGATGTATTCTTAATGTATCCTAATTTTTCCAATTGTGCATGTATTACATCTCTAACTTTCCAGAATCGTTTAATAGAATCAAATGCTTCCTCGCCATTATCACATATTGCTTCTTTCTCTTTTTCCGACAGAGAGCCTTCCAGCATATCCTTTACCTTAATGCCGGATAGCGACGCCACCTTCTCCCGTAAACTCTTCATTTCAACATTAAACCATCTGTATTTTCTTTGTTTTTCTGAATCAAGTTTTTCATACTCTTCAATGGATGAACTAAGATCATTAAACGTTCTTTGAATTTCCTGATATATTCTATTTAAATACTCCAGCGGATATCTTTTATACTGCTGATAATACCTTTCTCCTGCACGAACAAGACTTCCACAAGGATCAAAAATACAATCTGATATCTTACCGTCACGACATAGCAAAAATCCCTGAGCCTTGGTACACTTTGGGATAAAAACTCTATGATTATCCTGTACTTCTATATAGTCGCTTCTTGAATCATTGCTGCGCATGACTTGATCAACCAATGACACCATAGTAATCGTAGTATTATCTTCATCCAATCTCTGATGCAAAGTACTATTAATGGCTTGTTTTTGAAGCTCCTTTATCATCAATCTGTTTTTGTCCAATATGTTAATTTGCTCTTTATATTTATGCAAATTCATAGACCAACCTCCATAGACTTTTCTGTTGCAGTCCGGAAAACATCGAAATTTTTATTTATCAGGAAACCATTTTTCGCTCTTTTTGGTCATTTTATTTTTAATAATTATAAAATATCCGGACAGACACTTCAACACCTTCATCGTATCGTATTTTCTTTTTCCCGCAACTTTCTGTCTGCAGGCTGACCTCCCGATATCATCGAAGAATCTGAAATATATGATTTTACTTCCAATTGAGGTTTCAATCGAATATATAGAACTTTGTTCATCCATCAAGTTTTTTCTTTATCTTCGATATTTAAATAAATCACCTCTAGAAGCAGAAAAAAGGGTTCTCCATCAAGAAAACTTCTCGGTTATATCTATATACTATTTTCCTTCATTAATTCTTCTAGTTGCACACATGTCGCCCGTTTAATTTCAATAGCATAGTTGGATGCTATTTCAATAAATTCCTTAATCAACTTTTCATGTTGTTGCCTAAGTTCTGCATCGGATTTTTTCTCCAACTTAAATTCTATTTCAAATAGTTTACCTAATAGATTTTCTCCTTCCTTATATAAACTATTTACTTTATCCTTATATTTTTCATCCATCAAGGGTGATATAATTTGGAATCTTCTATAGCTATCAAAGAAACCATTAAATATCCTATCTCTTGCAATTTGCAATGGATTTTTATCTTTAATTTCATATGGAGTATCATACTCTTGCCATTTTAATAACATATTATACAAGCATTTATATCTGTAAGTAATCAAATCATTTTTTCGTTTTTCCTTCTCTATTAACTTTATCCTGCGATTATTAAAAATGGAAATTACAATATTAGCCACAGATGTTACTAACGAAGCAACAACTGCTGATGTAAGCAAAATCGTTATCATATTTGTTTTTTCACCCATAGCTGCCTCCTTGTATTTCCTAAAAATCAACAATAATCAATTTTATGAATACCATTATAGCACTTTAAACTTTATATCAATATATCTAAGTTTTTAATGGTAATCATAATAGTTTGCTACTTCTGCCGCCATTTCTGTTTCAATTTTATCTGACGATTTTTTAATTTTCTTTCGACTTAATTATTTCGATTGCTTCATTAACAATATCATCTACGTCACGATTATCAGTTTTTATCCGTACCGCATCTGGATAATTTTCTTTTAAAAATGATATATTGTAGTCTAGCCAATCCAATGCAACCTCCTGCGTTCTATTCTTATCTTTCTTAATACGCTCTTTAATGATTGCCTTGTCAGCTATTAAAATAAAATGTATCATGCTCTTTCCATCTTTTTGCAAACAATCAAACAGATTTTCTTTACACTCCATTCGTGTTAGCGCCATATCAACAATCCAATGTTTGTTTGTATCTTGGGATTTTTCTTCTATCAATTTCTTAAACTCTCTCAAAAACCTTATATTATTCTGCGGTAAAACTCCCCCAATAAGTGGCACAGTTCGAGAGGCGTTTGCTTCTTCTATAATTTTTTTCATCATTTCCTGATTGTAATAATCAGATTCCAACAGCTCGGCTGCACTACCCAATTTCTCCTTCAATTTCTTTGCTATTGCCGTTTTTCCCACACCATAAGCTCCATCTATCCAAATAATCATAACAACGTCCTCCTTCTTAAATTAACCACCAAAAATGCATCCTGAAAATACGAATACAATTTGCTATAACATTGACTTTCCCCTTTCTCGCGAGTCGGAACGTGTGTTCTTTTGTGTTTTCATTAAGCCTAATATATTTTTCGGAATTTGTCAATTATATTTTGAGTATATAAAAGACAACATCAACCCTCTTCAGACAATCCATTATAATGCTTCTACTTTTTCAAACCTTCTACACCATCATAATTATCGTACATGAAAAACACTGCAATTTTATATTCTCAACGGTTTCAAATCTCCAAACTGTTCATAAATATTCCGCCATTTTCTAAACATGTTCATATATTCTGACAGGACTTTAATGAACACTTCAGGCCATATATTCCGGCTGTCCACAAAACTACACCTTTATGAACACTCACTTGCCCTATTCTCCGGATTCACATCGTCTATTATAATAAGAAGAAAGAGACAGACCATCTGCGCCTGTCTCCTAATAATTTCTTTAAATTCCGCTGCTCGACTTATGCGGTTTCGTCGAGAACAATCCCTTCTGGGTAGAGCCCTGATCCGGTGTAGCATCAATCAAACCTTCGACGTAATTTACCAGATTTTGTCTGGGAATCCGATACGTTTTCCCCACTTGATATGCTGCCAGCTTCCCTTCCCGGATCAATCGGCGTACATATCCGTCTGAACACTTTAACACCTCTGCCACATCCGGAATCAATAAAATTGTCTCATTTGGTATATCCAAGTTTTCCATAACCTTTCAGCTCCTTCCATGCTTTATCATAAACCTTTCGAATTGATCTGCCTAAATTGTCATTCACATGCACAGCCCCGGATAATATAGCGCATTCTCCTCAAAGATCGCGCCAACATTACTGACAAACATGATGGACTTCTTCAATGAGTTTTCATCTCCGAAGAGATCAAACATTTTACGACCGATGCTGATAGCTTCTCCTCGCGTGATCCGGTCCACCGTGTAGGAGCTTTCCGTTACTGTAATCTTTGCATCCGGAATAACTGAATGGACGATACCCGCAATCTCGTCCGCAAACAATAATAAATTGACTTTTTCTCTTGCACTTCTGCTTGCAAATGCATAGGTCCTCATTTGCTTTTCCTGTTCTTCTGTTTCTTTTCCAGCTTCATTCATTACCGTTCACCTCTTTCTACTTTATTACTACAATGTTAATAGAAGCTGAAAATAATATGTCGATCCTGATGCTTCTCAATAAACAGCCGGATGATATTTTGCCGCAGTTTTTATCTGTGTTATTGTAAACGGAAAGTCCTTTCTTCTGTTAATATAGTCTGCCAATTCCTTAAATAGCACAGATGTATCCGGCTTACGTATTGTCACCAGATCAATAGCATTGATTACAAAATGGATGTGCAGATTCTCTGTATTAGTGTGAACGGCATAAACCGATTGATAATTGCAGAAAACCTTTGTAGCAATCTGGTATGCGCACCAATTTGCCATCTCCGGTGTAATCTGCCAGTCCTCCCCCTCTGAATCAAAGGCAATTTCAAAATGCCTTACACACTGTCCAAAATCTTTTCCTAATGCTTTTGCAGTAGCATCCATCTGCAGGGAAATATTTTCTATTGTCTTCTGATCAACAAAGCAGCCGAACAGATTATGTATTCCATAATAATCTACCGGCTGCCTGCCTGATATCTTTCCTTCCTGATACACCTTTTGATATAAAATATAAAAGTTCATAATTTCATAGATATTTGCCAGAGTATAATCGTTATTCTGCACTTTCAATATTGCCATTTCCCATTATCCCCCCAAACGTTGTCCTTTGAACATTCTCATTTAATGCTTCCATATCCTCCCGGAACCCGGGAATATTATTGTACTTTTTTTTCATGTAATTCATTCGGTTACATAACTTTGCATGCTGCTTTGGATCATACGATATCACTCCACCAGCAAGCATTGATCTACGTTGAAAAGCAGACACTTTTATTCCCGCTTCCTGTGCCTGCTTCTCTAATTTCATATATTCTGTTTCCGTATAATAACTGGTAATTTTCCTGGTTTTCTTTTCCCGGCATATCCTTTCCTCCATCACCGATTCCTCCAATCTTTCTTTGTATAATATTACTTTATTATGTACTATTTATATACTCCTTATATACTCTTTAATATAATCTCTTATTCTTATTTATTAAGTATATGAGTATATTGGCAAGAGAAGGATTTCGCGTCATTCTGTGGGGTTGGCACAGAATTGACTTCCTTATCTTTACTTTTGTGTTCATTGATTTTGAAAAAATATTATATGGTTTGATTGGATCTGATTGATTTTGGGAGGATATTCCTTTCTAGGATGTACTTCTAATTTATCGAGCCGTTCTTAAAAGAATAATCTGTCATTCCTGTTATACTAAACAATCATAGTTTTTTCGGAAATGCATAAGGCAATTTATAATTTGATAGCGCCACGCAACAACAGCCCAAATCCCCCTCTACTTCCTCTAATTCTTATTTATGATAAAGAATGCCACCATCTCCTTCTACCAAAAAACATTGTTGTCTATAACCATATAAACAATAAAAGAAATAATCATTTTAATGTTTCACATTAAAATGCGTTAACTCTATTTAGTATATACAAATAATCCGCTGCGTTTTTATAATCATTTTTATATGGCAAATATATTATCACTTTATGCTCACTATTACTCAATGCCAATGTTTTATTTGTATCATCCATCTCTAGATCAAAGTTATTTGTAATATCCATTTTATATTTTGAATTCTCTAGTCCATAGACCCATTCAAAACAAAGAGACAATGCACGTTTTTTATTAATAATATCTTCTATTTTAGCATTCCCCTCCGGTTCCTTTGTAAAAATAAATATGAAAAAAGTACCTGTTCGTGAAAATACTTCTTTTTCTCGCATATCATACACTGTCAATGTTGTTTGATCTGTAACTAGCTGAAAGATACAATTCATGTGTTCTATATAGTGATTTGCAATTTCATCACTCACATAATATCCGTCTTGATCTTGCGCTTGCCTTAATAATTCGATAAATCTTCCCCCTACGTCTTTATTATTCAGTACTTGATTTTGCTCCTTTTCCATTCTATTATAAGCTAATTTTAATCTTTTTTCATATTCCACCCTTTCCTCCGCCGTTAACTCATCCAAAAACTTTTCTTCTCTACTCCTTGTATCTGTCAAATCTTCCAATATTAAATCTAATTTTTCAGCAAATGAACATATACTTTCTGCCTTTATTTCTTCAAAAGACTTTTCACATATGAAATTATCTGAACTTGTCTCATACTCTTCAATTAATACAAGCATGGCCTTTCCATCAATTAGCTCTAAAGGTTTTCCCTCTGCAAAAGCAATAGCACTTTTTGTAAAATACCCAGTAGTCATAAGTATTCCCTTATTTGCACGTTCCGAAGTAACCACACCGTACAAATCTCTTAAAATCGGTTCTCCCACACTACCTGCATATCTTTTACATTGAATTATATACTTACCGGATAACAACGGTTGATGATTATATGCAATTAAGTCTATTCCACCATCTCTACTCTCTTTTGTAATTTCCGTATCAAACCCCATATTTTCAATCAGCTTTTGACACAATCTTTCAAATTCACTTCCTGAAAGATCATTTATATTGGAGGCCGTCAATACGGATAAGCTGTTTTCATCCTCTATTATTGACATATTATGTTCCACATACAAATCTCTAACACTATCTGCTAATTCTGTAGAACACAATAATTCCAGTCCGTTTATTACCAACATTGACCAATCTCGCAGAGCCGGAATCGGCACTGATGCAACCTCAACACTTTGATTTTTTCCAATACTACTTTTAAAATATAGACTACTCTGATCGTCATAGCTATAAACATAGTATCCACTTTTATTAAATTTCAGAGATACTGTATAATACTCTAAAAACTGATCAGTATCTTCATTATAATTTTTGGCAATATCAACCCGAATTGTTTCTTCTGGATCATTAACGTCATAAAAGGGAACAAATAAACATTCCCCCTGATCAACAACAGCACTCAATTCATTTCCCTGTGCATTAAGTAATCGTGTAATTTCTCTTTTTTCCTTCTCTTCACATTCAATATCATCTTTTACCCAGTATGATTCTTGATATTCAAATTCCTGTTGCCTATGCAATGCGTTTTTAGTTTTTAAATATTTTACCTTTTCAATACAATCATCTATTTCGTCCAAATCATGTATATACTTAGGATTTCCACCTAATTCAATATATTTTTCAACTTTTTGACTAATAGTATCCATCTTCTTTTTTTCAAGAGATATACTACCAGTATCTATGCATCCCCAGTCCGCAGTATAAATTGCCCCACAGCCAACCCTTTCTAAGTAATTATTCAAGTTTACTTCATAATCACTTAATTGATAACATAACTGATTATGTCGTTTTGTTTCTTTTTCTGCATCCCTCATGGCTTGTATAGCTGCATGTCCTAATAAATCCAAAAATCCCATACTATCCCCTCTTTTTTATCAGAATTTTATCCTCATGTTATTTTTTCAAAACAACTGTCTAATATACTACACTTGGTCAGTACATCTTCATACTAACTCTTCAAATTGAACATTTTGCAAAACATTTTTTCGGCTTTTAACACACTCTTTTTTTAAAAGTTCGTACCGTCCTCGAGACATAATATGCTTATTGCATCGTTTACAAAAATATACCGTGTCTTTTTGTTTCAGTCCAAAACTTATAACCCTTATGTCCATTTTACATTTATGAATTGGACATATATCGCTTTCATCTTTAACAATATAAAATTTATTTCTATCTATTGCATTATAAACAGTTTGTCTTTTTACTCCTTTACTCTTATTCTGGCACTCGTCTTCTTTAAAGTCCATAACATATAATTCTGGAATTATATTATCACCACAATATTTACGAATAATTTTATATTGACGTTTATTAACAAACCTACGTTTACAGACAAGACACATCCTTGATTCCATATCATCACTACCATTATGAATAACAACATTTTTCAACGCATTATCGCAAAATGGACACGTTTTATTATCTTCAAATATCTTCATGTCTGTAGCAATAAAAGAATCCAGTTGTGAATTATCTATTGATTTTCTCCTAGCATTATAAATTGGCTCCTTCATAAAATCATCAGTCAATTCATCAAAAGTCTTTTCAACTCTATTCCGAGATATTCGATATGCATTATCTCTTGCCTTATTCCCCTTTTTAAATAATAAAATATGATTTTTTCCTTTTTGTATTCTAATCGTAACAGTTCTGTTTTCCTCTACATTTTTATATTCTTCATATTTAAGTACAATAATTTCACTGTCCTTCAAATCCGGTTGTTTGCATAACAAATACAAGAAAATAGGACAATTGTATTGATCTATATATCCCTTCATTTTTTGTTTGTCATCATCCGAAAATGCGAACAAAAAGCTAATATCTTGTTTATTCTTCCCACCTGTTTTCGGAGATGCATATTTAAAAAACAAAATACATTCCTGCGAAGAATTTGTCATTACTCTATATACTTGTCGTGATTCCTCATGTGAAATTAATACTGGTAATGCATCTGGATTATATTGACATAGTGCATCTAATATTGCCCCATAATAAAAATCACTTTTATTTAATTTCGCCACCACTTCCACCCTCTCTTATATGTGTTTTTATATTTAAAATGAATGAAATAAATACTTTTTATTAATTATATATAATTATTTTTAACAAGTAAAGGAATTTCCGTAATTTGCCGTCCCCCTCAACTTTTGCTTCACCCCTGCATCATCCTCTCAAAAAAATAAAATCCCCTCCACCTTTTCACATCACAGGTATGCCATCTGCGGCATACCTGCATCACTTCACTCAAACATGTCCAACACATTTCCGACTTCTTCCGGCAGACTATCACTTTCCTCTGGTAGCATTCGATCTGCGATCCTATTTGTTATTTCACCACATTCTGATCTTTGCTCTGTATCTAGTGTAACACTCCCTACACTCATTCTTCCGATTGCCATAGTCAATCTGTTATCATGGATCTGCATTTCCTGCTGCACGGTATCCACGATCTGATGTGACATTGTTTCTGCCAGTTTTGTCAGGTGCCGGAGAAAGCTTTCTTCTTCCTGTCTTTTATCCATAAACCGAAAACTGTCTAACAGCACTTTTCTGACATAAGAAGCCATGGACAAATGTCCATCTGCTCTGCCTTTCTGTATTTTATGATACAGATACCGGTCTTCTTCCTGATCAGGAAACAGCCGGAGGCTTATGGATACCTTGTCATGTTCCACAGCGTTACCTTCTTTATTCATTCCTCCACCTCTTTACCATCTGTTCTGCCAAGAACTCATATCCCTTTGCATTTGCTTTGATGTCGCAGTCATACGCCACATTACTTCGCTTTTTGGTATTGTATTTTCGAGCAATGGATGCTCCGCCTCCCACATAAATGATGTTGGTGTAATCCATATCATAACCAAGCTCTGTGATGTTTCCCTCCAGATCATTAACAAAGTCCCTTAACAGTCCCTGAATACTCTTTACGATGTCTACCGGCAGATTGTTCACTTCTTCTGTCATTATCTTCATGATCTCGGTTTCCGGTATCTGTCAGCCATAGGTACTATGTTACTCTGCTTGAATATGACGAATCCATTTGACGATCGCTCTTTCAATACTTGTGGATCTGCTCTCTTTGGGAATACCATCTTTTACCAGTACCAGATCCACCGTCTTGCTTCCAATATCAACGATCAGATATTCTCCCTGCATGTTCTTAAGTCTTGGTGCTATGGCAGCATAACACTGCGGAAAGACAATAACCCGTTTGATATGAAGCTGATACTTTTCTCTCTCATAACTGAAACGAACATCACCAGTCTCCTGCAGATACCGGATCAGCTTTTTCTTTTCTGCTCCATAGTTGGCAAAAGGCAGTCCCACCGCTAAGATAATCTCTGCCTTTTTCAGCCCCTGCCGTCTCATTTCTTTGGCAATGCCGGCATAGATCAACAGGCGACCTTCTTCTCCCTCCGTCATATCTTCGGAAAGACCGGAGCGCCCTTCTCCCACCTTATAATACCTCCCGGATATCCTCATGGTCCGATCCGCCACAGAAGGCTCAACCTTCATTGCCTTGCATCCATTCTCGAACACATAGTTCCTTGTTTTCACAAACTGAAAACCCAGATCCACACCTACAATAACCGTTTTGTCATCTATCTGAATCATCCTAATTTCTCCTCTCTCTGTGCCTCCTGCACCAGCTTATAAAACTGTGTACGGGAGATTTTTAAAATTGATGCTGCCTTCTGTGCTGTAATCTTCTTCCGGCTCCACTGGTAATATATATTGTCCCAATCCTCCAGCTTTTTTCTGGGACGTCCAAACTTCTTCCCTTTCTGCTTTGCTGCATCAATCCCTTCCCTCTGTCGTTTCCTTATCGTCTGCCTCTCCTGTTCGGCAATAGATGCCAGAACCTCCACCAATATATTTGTTACCATTTCAATGATCCACTCTTGTCCCTCCGGAACTTCGATCATCGTTGTTGGAAGATCCAGTACCATCAGACGGATTCCCTGCTTCTGGAACCACTGCAGTTCTGATTTGATGTCTGCCTTTGTTCTTGATAAGCGGTCAAGACTCTTGATATAAAGGGTGTCTCCTCTCCGCAGTCCCAGAGATCCTTTCAATGCCTGATATCCCGGTCGTTCCAGATCTTTACCGGACATCTTATCTGTAATAATGTTTTCCTCCGGAACATACTCCCGAAGCTCCATGATCTGCCGGTCCAGATTTTGTCCAATGGAGCTGACTCTGGCATAGCCAAAAATTCTTCCTTTCATTTTTCTTTCCTTTCTTCTTGTATTAAAAAAGAACCCGCCATAACTTTTACCAGTTATAACGGGTTCCCTTATTATAAATTTTTCAGTGCAAATTCAGAGCAGAACATTCGCCCTTTCATATCATGTTTTTTTATCTCACAATAACATGATGCATCGCCGTCAATCGACCACACATTGATTCGTGCCGACTTTGGCTGAATATGCGCATTAGATGGATCGTACCAATGTGTACATAATGCACATTTCTTTGTTTGTGTTACATTTACATTTAACGTCGTTCCCACTCCCTCCTCATAACGAAACAAATAACTCTATTTGTTTCTTAATTCATTCGCTTTATCTCGGTTTCTTTTAGCTCTGTCATATGCATCTCTAGCTTTTGCATAATGCTCATCACCTTTACCGTTTTTTGCATAAGCCCATTCTCTGTTGCCTTTTTTCTCATAAGTCTCTGCTGTTGATTCAAACCGTTTGATTTGTGTATCCCTGTTAGATTTCATAAACTATCTCCTCGTATTCAACACATAGCATAAAGCATACTTGCTCGTCTAAATTTCATTTGGCACGTTACTCTAACATATCTCAACATTTAATAATACTATTTTATCATGATAAGTTTAAGGCATATGGAAATCTCTTTCCATTCTCGCATCCCCACATAAATGCATTATAATAATCTTCTACGATTTCTCGATGAGACGGAAATTCTATCATATCAATATAAAATGCACCATTGTCAAGTACACGTTTTCCTTCAACAAACATGCCAGCAGCAAAGTAAATTGAAGCTATATCCAAACAACAAGCCGCATCCATTTTTCTTTTTTGGTACATTACACCTGTATATTTCACAACAATGTCATAAGTATCTGTCTCCACTATACCAGACTTCAGTTCAAAACTTACTAGTGTTGCCATAAATGTCAACACAGAGATAATTAAATCATCCCCTCTTATACACATTCTATCAATTTGTGCTTCTGAAAAAAAAGAGGGATTATTTTCCTTGAATTTTATCATTCTTTTATAAAATGAATAATTTCCTTTATTATAATGTGCCCCCGCAATATGAGAGAGTATATAACAAACGCTCATAAATTGTTCACAATCACCAAAACAAAATTGTTCTATGGGCAATGCATATTTATTAGCTCTTTCATATCTCAACTCCGTAGTGTCTTCAATATACCATTCCGGAAAGCTAATATTGATAAGTTCATCCACAATGGATGCTATTTCCGAAAATTTCTCCTTATTTTTTACAGTATAAATCAACCCTTCCAAATATCTATCATTCATATTAATCCTCATTTCTGAGCAATTTGTTGCAATGAGGCGAAGAAAAATTTGCATAAGCAATTTTCTTTTCGTCATCATAGCTATTGCTCCTCACTTATACCAACCCTCGTTTTCTTGCCTCTTCGTATGTAACATCATACAAATAATGCCCCTCTTCTTCTGCCTGTTTAAGCTTTCGCAGCACAACAGCATCAGAGGCTTTTTTCAATTTTTGCACATAGTTTCTTTCAATATTTTTCTTACTCTGATCCAACCTTTTGTTAGTGTAATCCACTGCGTCTTCAAAAAATCCCATAATATTATCCTCCTCGTTTTCTTATTTTTAATCCAAATTACCTTGTTTACTCTGTGCTAATATCTGCCTTACCCGGCTTTCCGAATATCCGTATTTTGTTGCCAGCTTTCGTGCGCTCTCCCCCTCTCCATGTTCTATACAAATTCTTCTCGCGATATAGTCACTGGAATAAAATTTCAGAGGAAATGTAAGCTGCTGTCCACGAAAATGCTTGAACAACACATATGCGTTGTCTATTCCTATCTCCTCTGCGACTTCTGTGTAAATGCCTGCCAATTCTTCCGCAGATACACCTTTCAAAAGTGCTCCCTGCATCCTGCATCTCCCCTTTCTTTTTAATGTATCTTCATTTTACAACCGTTCCATTGCAATATGAACGCTCTTTTTATCTTGTAATTTACACTGTTAAATTATCGTTTTTCTCCAATATAAACCGTCAGGATTTCCTCAATCTTCTCCCACGATGTGATCTGCAGCCATTCATATTTCAAATAGATATGATACAATTCATCCAGCAGATCTTCCACCTGCAGTCCTGCTTCCACAATCTCCTCCCCGATATCTTCCTTATACAGAAAATATTCCATCAGGTTCTCATAGAAGCAGATCTTATTGCAGCTATCGTAAATCTCCCGGTTGGTGCCAGAGAGCATCTGATATTTGAACAACGAATGCTCTCTCTGCACTTTCCGCAGAAATTCTTTTTCCTTTTCTCCACATTCTTTTCTACGCAACACTGCCATCCTCCTCAACATATTCGCCCTCGATCTCAGTCATATCCTCTGCCAGTTCTGACTTGATGGTTTCGTCACTGGCGATTGCCCGCAGACACTCTGTTTTCAATGGCGCAAACTTCAATACCTTCTTGATCGCTGTTTTCTTTGCCATGGATTCAAAGTCCGTCTTCCACGGAGAAAACCCATCATAGGACGGAGAATACCGTTCTGCATGAGCAATAACGGCTTCCTTATTCAAAACCTCAAAGCCATAGCCTCCATTGGTCAGCTTAAACAGTGCATATACATATATCATCTCTCCTCTCCCTTCCATTGCCGGAATGTGGCGAAGTTTGCTCTCCAGACCAAGCTCATACTCAAAGTGATCATTCTCCCGGACGATATGTGCCTGAATGGTCTGCACATTGTCGTTGCGGTACACCAAGTCGATCATCCCTTTATAGCCAATCTGGAACTGACACTCGACAACTCCCTTCTTTTTATTTTTATAAGGGATCAGATACGCTTGTCCCAGTGGAGTGTTTGGCTCCAGCCCAAGCTGTGCAGCATTCATCAAGGCTGCAATAAATGACATCGGCGTACATTGTGCCAATGCCGGTGTATTGTTTACTGCCGTCAGTGCCATTCTTACAAAACGCTCCGGTGTCAGAACAGAGGGCAGCGCCCGCTTGATCTCCGGTTCCAGTGCTTTGATCATATCCACAATGGACATGTTTTTGGTCAGTTTTACTCCGTCACTTTTCTTTGTTGTTGCGGCAACCTCTGCCTTTGCCGCCAGTTCTTCCTTAAAATCCATAAACACTTTCCTCCAATCTCATGAAAAAGAAACAGCAGCAGATCATTTCGGTCTGCTGCTTGCTCTCTTATATTTCTATGCCGCCGTCCTTACCAGAAACCTCCGGCTGGCAGTCTGATTACAGAACCGCTGATATACCTCTGGCATCTCCTGTTTCAGCCGTTTCGCATCCAGCCGGTTACTGATGCTCCTCTTCCAACTGACAAGGAAGTGGTCATTTTCTGCCACTTCCGCTTCCTTCATAAACATCTTGACCTCCTGCTCGATCTGCAGCTTTTCTGTTTTCAGCTTGTCCATCAACTGATCGATCTCCTGTCTCCGCTGCAGCTTCTCATCAAATCCAAGCAGTGGAACACACAGATCTTCCCGGCTGTCCTTGAAATAGCTGTTGATAAAGTCATTCGCCGCAGCTGATCCGTCCGGCTCCGGCATAACACCTGCCTTTACGTGATCCTGCCAGAAGTCCTGTTCCAGCCGGATCAGATTTTGGATCACTTCCTCATCCCTTTCGATCCGGACAAACTTAAACTCCCTGCCGTAAATGACCACGGCAATATACCATGCTTTGGCATTCAGGACAGCCATGTAGTGATAACACTGTGCCAGATAATGTGCCGGCACTTTCCCGTCCTTCCATTTATCCGCAGAATAGGGGGACGCTGTTTTACATTCCAGTCCGATCAATCCGTTTTCCTTTCCTACGATCAGACGATCCACATCTGCCAGCATAAACGGATACTCCGGATGCACATACATGTTATTACTGCGTCTTACTTTCAATCCGGTTTCCTCACAGAATCTTTCTGCCACATACTGCTCCAGATCCCTGCCAAGACGCATTGCCTCGTTGTCCCGGTCCTGCTCCGGGATCACTTCTGTCATCTTATCCATATAAACATCAATCGGACTCACATACGGATTCAGTCCGCACACTGCTCCGGCATCGGATCCCCCGATCCCCTGCTTGCGGAGTGTCAGCCACTCCTCTCTTGTCATGTCTTTTGTTTTAGCCAATATCTTACACATAATGATCACGCTTCCTTTCCGCTGTCAGATACGATATAGGTCTCTTTTTTCTCCAGACTGTATCCGTAAACGGAGTCCGACAGGTACTCTTCCTCTGTCACACAATCCTTATTTACATTTTTCACCATTTCCTGCAGCTCTTCCGGACTCATTCCCAGATCCTGCGGCATAACGATCGCTTCATGGATGGAACTCGGAAGAATATACAGACTGTCACACTGCAGGATCCGGCACATTTCCTCCAATACATCCGGATAAAGGACACTGCCAAAGCCATTGATCTTTCTCCGGTTCGTCACCATATACATTCTTTGCAACTGTCTTTCTTCGCATTCTTCTGAAATATCTCCCGGCGAGATCATATCTTTTCCCATAAGTGACTGCATCATATCCGCAAGGGAAGTTTTCATCACCGGCATTCGGCGTCGCATATTTTTCCGGGCGATCTCAAACAGCTTTTCCTCCGTAATGCCCCATCTTTCCAGAAGTCCGTTGCTGACTCTCATGCTGGAAAACCCATCCCAGCTCTCCTTCACTACAATCCTGTAGATCACGGCAAAATCAAGAAAATCCCGGTGTGGGATTTCCTTCAGAAGCTCCCGGTTCTTTTCCCGGTTGATCACCGTAAATATGAGCCTTTCCTTTATCTCTTCCAATACATTGACATCCCCGATCAGATTCACAGTTATTTCATTGCCCGTCATTTTATACTGCTCCTTCATATCCTGTGCCAGAACCTCCAGACCGGTTCCCCTTTTGTATGCTTCATAAAGCTTCCTGCCGTAAAAAACCGGCGACTGCTGTTTCTCTCCGGTCTTATCAAAAATCCGGAACGTCTCCACATTTCCCAGATTCACCTTCTGCACAGTCTGTGTGCCGATCTCATAATTTTCTCCGAAAATGCTCCTCAACTGATTCAACAGCTCCTCCCGGAATTCCCTGTAACTCATTGCCATAATAACCCTCCATTCCATTTCCATAATTCCATAAAAGAATGGACACCCCTTTTATCAGAGTGTCCTGTGTGATCGTGTTATTTTCTTTTTGTGATACGTTTTTAACACAGAGATACCAACCTCCAATAGTTACTAAGCCGCCATAACCAGCCGGTACGCTTTATCAGTCAGAGGATTCCCTTCCATTGTTTTGTTAAAAAGATTCTCCTGATAGTTCCTGGTCCGGCGGATCGGCGCCGCATGTGTCGCAAAATCCGAAACCGCATTGATAAACCGGTATCCGTTCTTCCGCAGTCCCTGCAGATCCGGCGCATCGAAATATCTGGTGGCAACATCCTTCCGCAGCCGCAAGATATTTTTCTCTGTCGTCTCGGAAGCATCATCTGCAATCGGGAGCAGTTCCTTTATAAACTCGTCCACAGCGGCATCTGTCAGACGCTTTCGGGACAGATCCTCAAAGCCCTTTCCAAGCTCGTTCATGTAATCTTCTGCCATAAAAAGCGTCTCTCTGGCATCCTCCAGCTTTGCTGCAATATCTCCCGTATGATGAATGCTCCAGCTACGATCCGCTGTATCCAATGCAAGATTCAGCGTGTTATTGCAGACCACACGGATCGGTGTCATTGCGATCTTGATCGCTCCCGATCCATCGTGTGTATTGCTAAACACCAGATATGGAAGAATCTGTTCTCCCTGAATAATATACCTAGTAGGCAGTTTTGCCAGAATCCATGTCTTTCGTCCTCCCATTAAACTTCCCGCTGTTTCGTAACGAACACCGTCTCCCAGCAGGGCATCTGTAAAGGCAAAGGCATCTCGGTTCTGTACCACCTTATACCGGCTGGTGACCACCCCCAGGATACTGCCATCCTGCTGACGGACATTTGCAAAGTATCCCGGCACCTTGACACCATCCTGTGTAAAGATCGGTCTCTGCACCACATCCCAGTCCAGCCCTGCAGCGATCAACGCCTCTCTGGAATCCGGTGCCTCCTTCACCATTGTTCCCAGACCATGCCAAGGTCGTTCTCTTCCTACAAACATCATTGTTTCAACTTCTGCTGACATAACTGTCACTCTCCTTTCCGCTCTTTTGAGCATAAAAAAAAGACAGACCACTATGATCTGTCCATTGATTTCATTGTTATAATATATGATTGTTTATCCATACATTGACATAATAGGGGGCTTTGTATGTTCCTCCCTCGGTCGTTTTCTATGTTACGGGCGCAAGCCGATGCTACTCTTCCCCTGCCACTGTTATAATATATGCTTCAGGAAATGGAAACTGACAAGACATTATCATTCTTCAGAAATGTTCCCAACAATTTTATTGATATTTAATTCGATTTATTGCAATTCCCAAATCATAGTTCTCATTTCCTCAATTGGATAATGTTTTATGTTGCCTGTTACTAATCTCGATTTTGTAGCTTTTGCAACAATATAAAACGGGATATCCTTTTCATCAATCATGGAATCCTCTAAATAATCTTTTTCGCTCACTTCCACCATCAATGCATTTGAATAGAACCATTCTACTAAATAATCTACGTCTTCCTCATCAAAGCCAAACTGTGATCGTCTTAAAACTTCATTATATTCTGCAATAATCGCTTCTGACGCAACTATATCATATGCCCCTGCCAACACCCTGTCTAAAAAGATATAGCATGCTCCTTTAGGATTAAGCAGCGCTGAAACAATTATATTAGTATCAATTACAACTTGCATACATTACTCCCCATGAATGATTTGATCAATTTCGTCCATACTCATTGGATTGCTTGTTACATATTTTTCTCTCATTTTAGCAAGCCGATTTTGGGCATCATTTCTTTTTCCTCTTGAATTAATAAAACTTTTTACAAGACTCAAAACAAGAACCTGTTCATCCGGTTGTAATGCTTGAATATCTTTTATATCTCTAGCTGTTACCATAACCTGCACCTCCATTTCACGATACTCTACATTCATTTTCTTCCTTAACTATATTATACTCAAATAAAAATCAGATATCAATCAGACCTTTTCGTCCTATCCGATCAAAACTTTTTTTCCTTCAAAGGCAAAGCCATAATGACGGATCCTGTCTGCCGATATTCCCTGTGCCAGCAGTTCGGCATCATAGTTCTTCTCTGTGATCTGTTCTAAAGCTCCACGAACCGTATCCTTTAAAGTTTCCTCCTCATCCGGTTCATGCACTTTAAACTCAATCACAATCGCATCATCCACCTCTGTCACCGGTGTAAGCATCACATCATATCGTCCATATCCACTCTCCCGGTTGGAACGTATCTGATATCTGTCCCTTAACTCCACCAGAAGTCCCAGAACAAATCCATGATAGAACCGCTCCGGCTGGCTTTTCTCAGAAGGTTTCTTTCCAGTATCAAAGCTGCTGAAGGTTGCAAGTGCAACATCATTCATATAGATATTCATTTCCTTGAGACTGCCCTTTAACAATGCTTTCACGAAATCATTATAGTTTGCATCTTTATTTTTAAACCATCCCCGGAACATTGTCATGAACATGCTCAGTGTCTCAATATTTGTAATATCCAGCGTGTACCATGGTTCCAAAGTAATCCCGCGGTAGTCTATATTCTGCACTTTCAGATAACCACTGGCAAGCAGAAGACTCCAGATCGCCTCTTCATTATCATCCAACTGGTTATATACGATCTGCTCGTCAAAGTTTACAGTGATCGTCTGCCCCCTCAGCAGATCCTCCATCTTCTCCTTCACATCGGCAGATGCCGTCCGGATCAACCGGCTCACAAGCCCATTAGAGCTTGTGGATGCCCAGTATGGATATAATCTGCCTTCATCCAGATAATTTGTAATGGACCACGGATTGTAAATATCTCTGTGTTCCCCAAAAGTAAAACCATCATACCACTGTTTCACTTCATCCTTTTTATCTTCCATTCCATACTCATCCAGTGCAGCAAAAACTTCCTCCTCGGTAAAACCGAAACAATCTGCATACAGATTGGAAGTCGTCGTTACAACTCGCAGATTATTTAGATCAGAGAAAATACTCTCCTTGGATACTCTGGTAATTCCCGTCATAATTGCTCGCTCCAGATAAGGGTTCGTCTTAAAAGACGCATTAAACAGACTTCTCACAAAAGACGTAAATTCATCCCAGTATCCCTGAACATACGCCTCCTGCATTGGAGTATCATATTCATCCAAAAGAATAATGACCTTTTTGCCATAATAACGTTCCATCCAGACAGACATGCTCCTCAATGCTTTCTGTGCAGTTGTATCATCCATCTCTTCTGTTGTATTGTTGTATATTTTTTGTTCATTATCACTTAGTATATTTTTTTCCAATAAATATCTGTTTTCTTCGTACAAATCTGCGATTTCCTGCTTGATCTGGGTTTTTGCATCCTCCAGATTGCCTGCTTTCACAGCAGCAAAGCTCAAAAAGATCACAGGATATGTTCCCTGCAGTTTCCGATACGTTTCATCCTGCCAGATAGAAAGCCCTTCAAACAGATCCGCCCGGTTCGCATATTTATTAGAAAAGAAGCAGTCCAGCATACTCATATTTAACGTCTTACCAAAACGGCGTGGACGTGTGATCAATGTTACAACATCCCGGTTTTCCCACCATTCTTTTATAAAATTGGTTTTATCTACAAAAAAGCAATCCTGCTCTCTCAGATCAGAAAAACCTTGTATTCCTATACTAATCGCCTTTTTCATATGCTCACCTGCTCTCCTGTCATTATATATTTATTACATTATAACGATATTCCTCCAAGGTTACAAGGCAAATCAAGAGTCAAACACTCCCCGCTCCTAGTTGATGTAAAACAAAATTCTTTCATCCGACCTTTAAAATACAATATTAAAATGCTACACTAAACTTCTATTAATTCAATTCGTCTTATTTCTTTTTGTTAAATCATTAGGATAGTTGAGCCATTACAGACCAAATATCTGAAGGCACAAAGATTTGTTTTCCTTTCTAATAATCTTAAACTTGCAAAAACTGATAACCAAAATCGATTTTTCTTAAAACAAATCGATTTTGTGTGATTATTTTTAATATATATATTGCTCTTCTTTCATAATACTTTTTAAAAATTGTACAGGTTCTTTTTGTCTTCGTATAACTTTTGAATTACATATTATTTCTATTAATTGTTTAGTATCTGACACAAGTATTCCATAATTCTTTGCAATATCAAGAGCACCTGTTTGATGCCCAGCGTTTGCAATATGCCAACCTATTATATTTCCCTTTTCCAACTTAAACCATTCTGGAAGAATTTCTCCAACCCTATAAGACTTATTATATACATTATTCATAGTTGTAACAAACTCTTTCATATGTCCTACATTATCTTTATTTGTATATTTTTTGCATTGTCCTACAATCCTTATTGGCCCCTTAACTCCAAACAAAAAATGAGATTTTTGTGGAAAAGAGATTCTTGCAAAGAAATCAACACCACCTTCATTCCCTGGTGCCGTCAAACTAATCTTGTCTGCCCCCAGTAAATGACATATTACACATGCAATCACTTCATATTCTCTATCATCTAATTTATCAAAAAATTTATATAATTCCGGACGTATTTTATAATATTCACGTCTTATAGCTATATCTTTAATTTCGCCGATCCATTTCACCTTTTTTTCATAATTATTAACTATTGAAAATAAAGGAACAATACCATTAGCAACATCCTGCTCACATTGTTTTTTGTAACTGTTCCAAAATCTATTCGCTTTGTTTCCTGCCATAGTTTCGGCTTTAACTGTATCTTCTGTCAATGTATTCAGAATAGCTCTCTTTAAAATATCTTCAAAAAAGTACTCTTTGTCTTCATAAACAGTTCGATACATTTTATTAAATATAATCGTACTCTCACTTACTGACATGCCTCTAATATCTCTCTTACTTTATCTTCTAATTTTTCTAATAAATCTGACAATTCCTCTTTACGTGATACAACCAATTTAAATGGAATATCATCAAGAGCCTTAGTACACGATTTAATCTTTTCTATTGTTTCTGTAGATGGATCCTGACTTTCAAGATATTTTCTTGTATTAGCACTGTTTTGTGCTTTTTCTAAGTCTCCATCTGCCCTAAACATTTCAAAATCAGATCTTGATTCTCTCAACAAAAAAGATACTATTCTTATATCATTGCTTCTTTTTATCAAACGATTATCCCAGTTCCCCTTCACCTCCACACCATCCAATTTATTTTCTTCATTTCTTGGATACAACCATGATAAAAATTCGTTGAATTTCAAATTATCGTTAAATTTATAGTGTGTATCATCCCATTGTAACCATTCTTTAAAAACCGGATTGCTTCTGCTAAATATCTCTTGCAGATATGGATACGCTCTTTCATCTATCTCCTGTGTATAGTCAGACTCTTCTGCTGCTTGCATAAATGCATAATATCCTCTGACCCATTGTCCAGCACCATATGCCGTTAATCCAAACTTTTTTCCTACCTCTGTCAAACTTAAATTCTCATCTTCCATTAACTGTACCAACAAACGTGCCTTGTTATATGCTGGCCATTCTTGAATACCTATAATATGTCTCAACCCTTGAAACACCCATGATGGTTGTCTTTCTGATCCAGTATATACTAAGCAACTGATTTCTCTTAAAGAATCAACAACTGATTTCTCAACCTGCTCGTGATTACTTTTGTATTGTTCCATAATATTTTTAGCAGCGCATATCCTTCGATTTCCCTCAAGTACTACATATTTATCTTCTGCAAACTGCTTTACAATCACTCTGTCTATAGGAAGGTACCCATTTATTTGAATATTATCGACTAATTTATTAATAGAAAATCCTTCCTCTAGTTTCCTTTTGGTTGCTGCTTGTATAGTAACGTCAGCAATTTGATCATCTGAAATATCAGCCCATTTAAGTGATGTAAATCTTGGATTATTGGGATCCAAGAATATTTTATCTAAAGCTATTTTAGCATCAACAAGCTCGTTATTTAATGTATTAATACTATCTTTCATGTTTACTCATCTCCTTTTCATAATTATACTCCATTAAATATCCCCCTGCAACCTAGCCAATCTGTAAAACGTCTTCTTTTTTCGACACTCTTTGTCTATGACCTTGATTGCCGCCATGCGATTTGTCATCTAATTGATTTCCCAATATAATATAAATCATTATAATTTATTTAACTAAATTTTTCTAATTTCTATGGTTAATATCCCATTGAATTGTCTATAGATAGACTACTCAAAAAATCCCCCAATTGAATCTTCGTTTCGTATTAAAGATATCAATATCCTGTTATTCCCCAAATCATCCCTTCAAGTATGCCAAGGTCACCTGTTTTATGAATCCAAAGTGTCCATAAAAGTCCTTACACTTTATGAACACACAATATATAGATCAACTCCGCTCACATTTCGCAACATATTGTTTCACGTTACATTTAGGCATAATAGGATACAAAATACTCCACCGCATTCTCCGGGAAAAATTCCTTGAACTCGCCGTAGAGCTGTGCCGCCAGAGTCTTATTGTGCGCAATGACCAAAGTCGGTTTATTAAGCTTTGCAATGACATTTGCCATGGTAAAGGTCTTGCCGGAGCCGGTAACACCAAGCAAAGTCTGAAACTGGTCACCCTCCGTAAAGCCCCTGACCAGGGCGTCGATCGCCTCCGGCTGGTCCCCGGTGGGCTGGTATTCGGAATGTAATATAAAACGATCCATGATTGTCTGAACACCTCCAAGTCTCTCCGATTTGTGTCTTTCACTTTATAACAAAACAGGGAACAAATCTCTCCATGATGGCGATTCATTCCCTATGTATCTTTCATCATTCATAAAATCAGTATAGCATAGTATTATTGTCAATGCAACGAAATTATGAACATTTGTTCGGTTTCATTCTTTTGTCAGCACGGAAATAATTTCTTCCCGCTTCGGCATCACCTTCAATGCCCCTTTGCGGGTGGTAATGATCGAAGATGCTGCATTGGCAAACCGAAGCATTTCATGCAGATCATCTTCCGTCAAAGAATCAAGTCCTTTTTCGAGAACAGCATTTAAAACGCACGCCATAAAGGTATCTCCCGCCCCTGTGGTCTCTATCGTGTCGTCCCGCAGAAACGGCTCGCAAAATACGCTTTTTCCCTGATAATATGCCTTGCTTCCATGTTTTCCCATAGTTGCACATATTAATATCGGACGATTTTTTCTCAAAATTTCCGCAATGCCCTGATCAATATCCTTCTTACCGGTCAGAAAGGCGATTTCATCATCGGAAATCTTTAAGATATCGCACTGTCCGATTCCATACCACATTTGACGTGCGGCATCCTCCAGACTGTTCCATAGCGGTGGTCTTAAATTGGGATCAAAAGAGATAAGGGCACCTTCTTTTTTGGCATGCTGCACGGCTCTTTGGGTTGCATCCTTTACCTGCTCGTGCGTCATAGACAAGGTTCCAAAATGAAAAATCCTTGTCTGAGCAAGCTTCTCCTGCTGTACCTCCTCCCATCGTAGCATCATATCAGCTCCGGGATTTCTATAAAACGAAAACTCCCTGTCTCCGTCTTTCTTTGTATGAACAAAGGCTAACGTAGTATGCACCTCCGGATCTACAACAAGATTATCCGTATTGATTCCCTGTGTTTTTACTGCATCTGCCAGCATCCCTCCAAAAACATCATCCCCGACTTTTCCGATAAATGCCGTACTTTTTCCAAGATTTTGCAGCATGGACAGTACATTGCACGGGGCTCCTCCAGGATTGGCCTCCAAAACAGGATTTCCCTGTGTACTGATTCCATTTTCCGTAAAATCCACGAGTAATTCCCCTAATGCAGCCACGTCAAATTTTTTCATCATTTTCCTCCTATCTGCATACATCATGCCATTTCGCCGATAGATATATCATATTTATCAATATTGACAGTAACAGAACCATCACAGACAAAACTGATCTGATCGGCATCCAACGGAGTATAGAATGTCGTACTCATCACCTGTGCCCCATCATTTATAAAAATCTCTGCGGAATATTTATCCAGGATCATCCGAATCTTAACAACGTCACCCGAAACTTTGACCGGAACTTTTCTCTGTGCCAGTACATCACGGATCATTCCACAGTATGTCCTGTCTATTTCTATAGTTTTACCCGCACGGTCATAAGTAAATTTCGTAAAATGCTTTTCATTTTGTGCAAAGCAGATGTCAAACGAAGTATAATCGCCCTCCAAAAGTTCTACAGTCATATCCAGCACACGTCCCCGGATTCCTTCCTTCTGGCATGTCCCTTTTATCGTACACTGGTCATAATGAACCGAGTTACTGTAGTATTTTTCCAACTCCCGGACCGGACTTTGCAATATCCGCCCGTTATCAAGACGAAGCTCTCTTGGAATAGTCATCATACATGCCCATTTCTGATCTGCCGGGCGAATATTGGCATCCCAGGTCTGCATCCATCCAATCAAAATACGCCGTCCATCCGCAGACAACATGGTCTGTGATGCGTAAAAGTCGAGGCCATCATCCAGAGAGTATACATGCGAATAATCAAATACATGCCGTCCCCTGTCGTAACTGCCGGTATAATATACTGCATTGTTTCCATTATGAAACTCCGAACCGGCACACAGATCCTGCGGAGAAGCAAGCAGTATATATTCCCCGTCCAATTCAAAGAAATCCGGGCATTCCCACATAGTTCCAAGATTTCCGTTTTTATCCTCTGCCAGTACAGATACATACTCCCACTCAACAGCATTCTCCGAATGAAATAATACAACCTGCGGCTTTCCCTGGTCTGTTTTGTTTCCAACGACCATATAATATCCGTCATCTTCTTTCCAGATCTTCGGATCTCTGAAATGCTCTCTGCTAAACCCCTTCGGAAGCATGTCACCGGTCACTACCGGATTTTGTGCAAGTTTATTATATGCCTTTCCATCCCCCAAAGCAATACATTGATTCTGATACGTATATTTCTGCCCATCCTCCTCTTTTTCCATAACACCGGTATATACAAGAAGATGACCTTTCTCTGTCTCTATTCCTGAACCGGAAAAACAACCTGCTTCATCATAGGCCTGATCCGGAGCCAATGCTGCCGGAAGTTCCGTCCATTTCACGAAATCCTCTGTTTCATAATGTCCCCAGTGCATCGGTCCCCATACTGTACTGTAGGGATGAAACTGGTAAAATAAATGGGTCTTTCCCTGATAAACAGAAAATCCATTGGGATCGTTCATCCAGCCGCATGGCGGTGTTACATGGAACACCGGAAGCTCTTCTTGGGAAATGCGGTTCTGTTTAACATATTCATTTGCTTTTTTCAACTGATCCATATCTATACCTGTCCCTTTCCGGATATCTGCAGTTCTGACCATACAGACATCCGATTGTTTCATACCTTACCTACAGTTCGATCGCTTCTTCCGTATCGATATCAAAAAAGTGCATCCTATGCGGCACAAATACAAATTCTACCTTGTCTCCCACTTTGCACAGCTCATATTTTGAAACTCTTGCAATCGTTACCGCTCCTCCAAATTCAAAATAGAGATTATTTTCATTTCCCATGATCTCCGTATTATCAACAACTGCCTGCATTTTATTTTCTTTATAGATATCCAGATTCTGTGGATCAAATTTGATATCTTCTCCACGAATTCCAAGTGTCATTCTTGTTCCATGCTTCTTTAACTTCTCAGCCATTTCCTGCTTCATGGTCAGACGATTTCCATCCGAAAATACAATTTGTCCATCCTCAATGGAAACATCATAGAAATTCATCTGTGGTGAGCCGATAAATCCCGCCACAAATTTATTGACCGGTTTTTCGTACAGCTCCATAGGCTTTCCTACCTGCTGCACAACCCCCGCTTTCATGATCACAATACGGTCTGCCATGGTCATTGCTTCTACCTGGTCATGCGTAACGTAGATCGTAGTACTTCCAAGACTGCGGTGAAGCTTGCTGATCTCATTTCTCATACTGACACGAAGCTTTGCATCCAGATTAGACAGCGGCTCATCCATCAAAAACACCTTTTGATCCTTTACGATTGCTCTTCCAAGAGCCACTCTCTGTCTCTGACCTCCGGACAGATTTTTCGGTTTACGGTTTCTATATTCTTCCAGCCCCAGAATATCAATTGCCCAGTCTACTTTTTTCTTAATTTCTGCGGCCGGTACCTTCATGTTTTTCAATCCATAGCCGATATTTTTCTCCACCGTCATATGAGGATATAACGCATAATTCTGAAATACCATGGAAATTCCGCGATCTCTTGGTGCGACCTCATTCATTCTCTTCCCATCAATATACAAATCTCCGGAAGTGATTTCTTCAAATCCCGCGATCATCCGCAGTGTCGTAGATTTTCCACAGCCGGATGGTCCAACAAATGCAATAAATTCTTTTTCATTGATCTCCAGATCAAAATCTGTCACTGCCTTTTTATCTGTACCCGGATACTGCTTGCATACTTTTTTTAATTCAATAAAACTCATAACTTAACCCTCCTTTGAACCTGTGGAAACAACTCCTTCCACAATCTGCTTTGAAAATAACGCATAAATGATGATAACCGGTATCGTTACCAGTGTAATGACAGCTAATGTCTGACCCATTGTTGTATTATCATTGGACGTGATCGCATTTAATCCGATCTGTGCCGTCAGAAGATCACTTGAAGTAAATACAAGAGATGGCCACAAATAATCGTTCCACACATTTAAAAATGTAAATACACTGACTGTTGCCACAACACTCTTAGACATTGGAAGCACCATAGTAAAGAAATACTTCACCGGACTGCAAAAATCCAACTGCGCCGCCTCGTAAACATCATCCGGAAGACTGACAAACACCTGCCGGAACAGGAATATATTAAATGGATTTACAATCATCGGAAGAACATACCCGATAATGTTATTTAAAAGTCCCATTTTTGCAATAAACAGGAAATGTATGGTAATGATCGTCTCCATCGGCACGATCATCAAAAGCATAATGATAAGAAGCCAGCGTTCCTTAAACGGAAAATTGATCTTGGCCAGCGCATAGCCTGCCAGCCCGTTTACAATGATGCCAAGCACGATCAATACCGCTGCATAAAGCAATGTGTTTGCCATATAACGAAGAAAGCTCGTGTTGGTCAGAATAGTAATATAATTTTCGAAAAAACTGCCATTTAACGCCGGAGGAATAAACGCCGCCAGCGAATTCATATCTCTTGTGATCGCTGCATCTGTTTTAAAAGAATTAGCAAGCATCCATATTACAGGAAACAGAAAAAACAAGGACACGATAATCATAATGATAACAAGAATGATATTAATTCGTTTTTGCTTTTTTGTTAACATGTTTTGTTCCCTCCTTATCTTTGGTGAGGATTGTCTGGATCACCGTCAGGATCATTACGAAAAATGCAAATACAATCGCCATCGTGGATGCCAGTCCGATCTCCCAGTTTACCGTACCGGTTTCATAAATGTCATAAACCATGGTATAGGTAGAATGAGATGGACCTCCTCCCGTCATAACCATTGGCTGTACCAGCATACGGAATGCTCCGATCGTGATCGTGATCAGTACAAAAATACACAACGGCTTTAATTCCGGCAATGTGATATCTTTAAATTTCTGCCAACTGCTGGCATGATCCATTTCAGCAGCCTCATAAAGTGCCGGATTGATCTGTTGCAGTCCGCCCAGGAAGATCAACATCTGATAACCAACTCCCTGCCATGCACTCATAATAGCGATGGATGGCAGAGCCTGATCTGCACTATTGATAAACGGTTGAGCATTAATTCCAATGTGCGTCAGAATAGAATTTAAGATTCCCTCCGGGCTGTAAATCTGCACCCAGAGCGTAGATACAACCGCCAGAGACATAACAACCGGAATGAAAAATGCCACCTTAAAATATGCCTTGCAATATGTCACCTTATTGATTAGAAGCGCAAGTCCTAATGCACCCAGTCCCTGTAACGGAACAATTATGATCACAAATTTCACTGTATTGGTAAATGCCTGCCGGAAATCATCGTCCTTGAATACCTGAAAATAATTATCCAACCCGGTAAAATGCGTCAGGCTTGGATTTAATGCAAAAAAGTCTGTAAAGCTAAATACCAGTGTCAATATCATTGGCAGAAACAAAAACAATGTCAACAAGATAAGTGCCGGGCCAAAAAAGGCCATTCCCATAATTGATTCTCTTCTTTTTTTCATCATTCTAACGTATAACGCTTCAGCTTTGCGTTAATCCTTTCTACAGATTTATCCAGCTGTTCCTGTGGATCAAAGCCACTCAGAACACAATTTTCCAGTACCTGCTGAAATGATGTACTTACCTGTGGATATGCAGGAGTCTTTGGTCTTGGATGACCATAGTTGCTTAATTGATAGTATAGCGCTTTGTAATTTTCGTCTTTTTGAAATACGTCGATCGTTTCATACGCTTCATATGTGGATGGAAATGATTTTGACTTTTCCCATAAGCGTTTCCCGCTGTCCACACCACTCATCCATTTCACTAATTCGGTCGCTCCCTTGATATGTTTTGTCTTGGAAGAGGCTGCAAAAGCCCAGGAACCGGTTGGAGCGTATCTCTCTCCGTTCCAGGAGTCCCCGACTACATATGGTGCCACACCAAAGGACACATCCGGATAGCTGGTATAAAGTGTATTAACCTCCCATGCACCATCAATCTTAAATGCTGCCCTGCCGCTTTCAAACAAATGATCGATCGGCACCTTTGACATATACTTATTCTTCAGCAACGACTGAAAATAAGATACTGTTTTTACATTTTCCTTCGAATTAAAGACACCATCCACGGAAAGTCCCGTCTCGTCCACCATATTTCCGCCATTTGACCAGAAAAACGGTGCATAATAATAGATGGTTGCCTCCCCCACCGGAAATGTCATATCAAGGGCATATCCATTCTTTTTATCCATAACCGGTTTCAGCTTTGCAAGAATATCCAGAAACTGGGACTGAGTCCACGGATGATCTGCATCAGGTATGCTGATTCCTGCCTCTTTCAGTATGTCCTTATTATAGTACAGACCAACACTGGACTCCATTGCTCCCAGAGCGTACAGCTTGTCCTTGTAAGTTCCCTGATCGATAATAGACTGCAGGTAAACGGATTTTTCTTTCTCCGTCAGCTTTGCCAGAGGCTGAATAATCCCATTGGATGCATATGCTGCGATATTCGGTCCGTCTACCGTCAGCACATCCGGAAGATCTCCCGACATGACAGATGCATTGATCTTATCAGAATATCCTCCGCCACTGTCATTTCGCGGAATAAACTCAATATCCGCAAAATATGTTCCATCATACTTCTTGTTAAATGCATCAACTGCTTCCCGATAGCATCGGCCTTCATCGGTATCCTCAATGGAGTGTACCCATATGGACAGATACTGCTCTCCTTTATCATATCCGGTGATGCTTCCGGGCTTCGGCGTACTTTTCTGACATCCGGTCAGGCTGAGTGCAAGTACGCTCATGGCCAGAGCCGTTATCACACGTTTTCTCATTCTGTTCTCCTTTCTTTCGTCGTGTCTCTATAAGTGTTTCCGTTTGTGTAACCGGTAAAGTAACCGGTTACTTTGTGATTTAATAATACTATGGTGCATATCGTTTGTCAATATCTTTTTTAATTTTTTATAACCGGTTACGTTACCGGTTATTTTTCCATTGAATTCACTTTTCTGTTCTGCTATACTAAGGACAGATTTATAGAAGGAAAAATGTACTCACAGTACAGAAAGGCATAAAATATGGATAATAAAAAGAAAAAAGTCACCTTTGACGACATTGCAAAATATACTCACTTTTCCAAAACAACTATCTCCAGATATTTCAATAATCCTGATTCCCTTACATTAAAAAATCAGGAAATCATCGCACAGGCACTGGTCGATCTGGATTATCAGGAGAACAAGCTCGCAAAAGTGCTGGCAAATGGCAAAAGCGAATTTGTCGGCATTCTGTTACCCAATTTATTCCTTCATTATTACTCAGAAATGTTAAACCAGATCTTATCTACTTATGAAACTTTTGGATATAAATTTCTGGTGTTTACCAGCAACGGCTCCGAAGAAACAGAACGAAAATATCTTCAAGAGCTGCTTGCTTACAAGATTGAGGGACTCATTGTGTTAAGCCACACAATCCCGTCGCAGGAATTGGCTTCTTATCACATTCCTGTCGTCACCATCGAACGGGAGGATGAATATGTAAACAGTATCAATACTGACAACTATATGGGAGCCGTGCAGGCTGCCAGTCTCCTTGTCAAAAACAACTGTGACATCCTGATCCACATCAATTCTGATGTTTCTCCGTCCGTCCCTTCTTACGGCCGTATCCAGGGTTTTCGCGATACCTGCCAGCAGTTCAATATCCGACACAAAATTATCCTTACCGATCTCGGCAACAGTTATCCGGAAACACAGCAGCAAATTAGTGAGGTCTACAATCTGATCAAAGACAAATATCCGGATAAACGAAAAGGAATCTTTCTTGCCAATGACACCCATGCCAATATTTTTCTGAATCTGCTGATGAGAGATTATGGCACTCTTCCGGATGACTTCCGGATCATCGGGTATGATGATTCCCCAATTGCCTCCGAGGCAATTATCCCGATCAGCACTGTAGGACAGCAGATTGACAAGATTGCACATGAAGCCATGAAGCTGCTGGTTTCCCAGATGAATGAAATGAAAAAGCGTCGACCGGTTCCTCAGACCGAGATCATTCACAAAATGATCACACCGGTTTTGGTGAGACGAGATACAACAACGTAAGAGTCCCAAAACCTCTCCCAACCAGCAAAGTTGTACATACTACGTTTCCAAATTTGTGCAATTTATCCGACTTAAATGTTATAGTAAATCATTTAAGTTGCAATATTTTTGTCATTTTTGCTGATTTTATCTTATGAATTGTTTTATATATAGTCATTTTATACAAACCATGTTAACATTTATCTCAGGGTGAGCAAAACAAAAAATATTTCGAAAAGGCAAAGCTTTTTCAAAGGAGGGTTTATGAGATTTAAAAAAATCTTTGCTGTCGTAATGGCGGCAGCTGTAACACTGTCCACGCTCAATGGTTTTCATGGTTTTTCTGCTCCAAAAACTGCAAAAGCTGCGAGCTTTGTTGATCTGAACCAGAGCCAGATCGCATCCGCAATGGGAGCCGGCTGGAACCTTGGAAATCAGCTGGAAGCATCCCTGAACGGAACGCCAAATGAAACATGCTGGGGTAATCCTACGATCAACGCCAATCTGATCAAGTCAGTCAAAAATGCCGGTTTTCGTTCCATCCGTATTCCGGTTTCCTATTTGGGCAAGATCAGCAACAACTCAAGTTACACCATCGATTCATCCTGGTTAAACAGGGTACAGCAGGTAGTTGATATGTGTATTGCTAATGACCTGTATGTCATTATTAACATGCACGGCGATGGCTATCATTCTGTCGATGGCGGCTGGCTTTTCTGCGACGGTTCCAACCAGACTGCGATCCGTTCCAAATACAAAGCCTGCTGGAAACAGATCGCCACACGTTTCCGCTCATATGACCAGCACCTGATCTTCGAATCCATGAATGAAGAATATGATGGCACTTACGGAACACCAAACAGAACATATTATGAAAATATCAACCAGCTCAATCAGATCTTTGTAGATACCGTACGCACTTCCGGTGGAAACAATGCGAAGCGCTGGTTAATGCTCCCGGGCTGGAACACTAACATCAATTACACTGTAGGCGATTATGGTTTCCGGGTTCCTACCGACAACAACTGCACTGCCGGCGGAAAGCGCATCATGATCTCTGTTCATTATTATGATCCATGGGGCTTCTGCGGAGAAGAAAGCACCACGGCAACCCAATGGGGAAGCAAGGCAAACAACAGCTCAAAGGTTGATTCTTGGGGCGATGAGTCTTATCTGAAATCCCAGTTTAACAGTCTGTATAACAAATTCTGCAGCCAGGGATATCCGGTCGTGATCGGAGAATACGGTGCCATTGATAAATCTGCTTTCGATTCAAACAACACGGCATGTCGTGTGGAATTTTCTTCCAAAGTCTGCACTTACGCAAAGAAATACGGCTGTATTCCAATCTGGTGGGATAACGGTGCAACAGGCACATATGGTTTCGGTTTATTTAACCGCAGCACCGGTGCAGTCACACAGCCAAAGATCATCAATGCCATCACTGCCGTGTATCCGTCCTCAGGCAATACCTCCGGTTCCACAAGCAGTATTGATACCGGCAAAACATATATGCTGAAAAACGTAAACAGTGGTCTGTATATGGATGTCTGCGGTGCGAAAGCGGTAAACGGTACAAATGTCATCCAGTACTCTGCTTCCAAGGCAAAAGCAAATAATACCTGGAAATTTGTTCCTGACGGAAAAGGATATTACTATATTTACTCCTGTCTGGGAGACGGCAGAACATTTCTTCTGGATGTTTCATGCAACAGCAGTGCAAACGGGACAAACATCGGGATTTACAAAAATACCAACTGCAGTGCCCAGCTTTACAAGCTTGTAAAAAATTCCGACGGAAGCTACAGCATTTACACAAAGTCTTCCGGCTGTAAGAGTGTTGTCGAGATTGCTAATGCAAACCGCAGCAATAACGGCAATGTACAGCAATGGGTTTACAACGGACATAACTGTCAGAAATGGAATTTGATCGCACAGTAAAACTTTCCCCCGACACAATAAACGACCTATTGGTCTTTCGGTCGCCGTACCACATGGTATGGCGACTTTTTATTGCATAATCTCTTCCCCTTAATGGGTTACCTGTCAACTGCTTTCTTCTCTCTTCTGACGAAGCTCCTGTTCCCACTGATGCAGTCTGCGTGCACCTTCCGGATTCTGTTTTTCCAGTCTCTGTTCGAGCTTTTCCCTGCGCCGCTGAAGTTTCTCCAGAATCTCCGGATGCTCTCTGCCAATCTCCTCGCGAATATGGTGGCGACGTTTTTCCAGCAGTCCCAGGATGATCCGGCGATGATCCTTATCTGCCATTTTGTCCGGAAGCTCATCCATGTGAATCTCCATACGGCGCAGAAATTCATCCTCATCAATCGCCCCAAGTCCATGCCAGTATTTGAGGCTGCTTTCGATACCCTGTTTTGCGATCTCCTCCCAGTCCGGCATGCAATGAATGCTGTCTAACACCTGATGAACACGCTTCTCGATCTGATCCACGGTCTCATCACCAAACGCCCACGCAAACTCCTCCAGTGTATTTTCTGTTTCCGCCGAAATATTTATGATGTGTCCATTTTTCGGGACAGTGTATCCCTTTAAGGTATATGGTTCCAGATATCCGCTGTCATGAAGTGCCGCTGTAATTGTACGGCGCACATGTCCCTTCTCGATCATCCAGCCAATACCGAGCTGACGCATCTGCTCATTAACCGATGACATATGCTCTGTGATGTAGAAATGAATCCCCTGTTTTGCAAAACGCTCACACATCATTTCCAACCGGTCTGCCGCTGTGATATCGATACTCGTCATCGCCCCGGCATCGACAATAACCATCTTTGTTTCATCCGAAATTCTGTTCTCAATATCTTCCTGAAAGGTCTTTACATTTGCAAAGAAAAGGCTTTCACTAAAACGGTAGATCACGACATGCTCAATCTCATGCGCATGACGGTTCTTGCTGCAGTCGTAAAAACCATCCCTTCCCGGGATCACCCCGAGAAATGCTCTCGGCGGATTGGTTGCTTTCAGCACAACGGCGATAAAGGAAAGTATAATTCCTATGATAACGCCGTAGATCGTTCCCAGAAGAAGTACGGCAAAAAATGCTGCCAGGAAAATATAGAATTCATTGCGGCTGACCCGGAATAAACGGACTGCCAGATCAAGCTCCACTACCTTCATCAGTGCGGAAATCACGATCGCCGTCAATACCGGAACCGGAAGATATCCGATAAAGCCTGTTCCAAACAACAGAAGAAGTATCATCGCAATTCCCGCTGTCACAGATACCATCTGTGTTCTGCCGCCATACTGATCATTCATGGAGGTTCTTGAAATACTTCCATTGACCGGACAGCATCCCACCAGTGCCGATGCAATATTGCCCACGGCACAGGCAAGAATTTCCTGATTATCTTTTATTTTATAGCCATTGCGGAATGCAAAATTATTCTCCGAAAGAAGCGTTTCTGCCATGATCACGACAGCAACCATGAGTCCTCTGCCCGCTGCCTGCGAAAGATCCACTGACCGAAATTGTGGACACATAAGCTTCGGCATCCCCGGCTCTACCGCCGATAAAAGACGCACTCCATACTGATCGATATGACCGAAACAGGTCAACAGCACGCCTGCTGCCATGACAACGATCACCATTGGAAATTTGGGCGCAAGCCTCCTTGCGATCACGATCACCGCCAGAGAACAAACACCAAGCAGCACAGAAGCACCGTTGATCTGATGCACCGCCTCAATGATCGCCCGGATAAGCTCCGGCAGTTCACCTGTTCCGGAACCTCCTCCGAGAATCTTTGGAATCTGCATCAGAATAATTGTCACCGCAATACCGCTGATAAAGCCTCCCATGACCGGAGTTGATATGTAATCTACCATCTTGCCCGCCTTGAGCAGAAAAAACAACAGAAGCCAGCATCCGGCAAACAACGCCGTCATCGGAATAAATGACATCGCCTCCGGTGACTGTGCCTGCAGACCAAGCCCTGCTGCCGCCGCACCTATGATCGCCGCGGGTGCCGCATCCACACCAAAAATAAACTGGGGAGATGTCGTAAACATCGCAAAAAATAAAATCGGCAATACCGATCCATATAGTCCATAGACCGGCGGAAGTCCGGAGACCTCCGCGTAACCCATGGATATCGGGATCGAAACTGCCGCAATGATTATGCCTGCCAGAATGTCCTTTGGCAGATAATTTAATTTATAATTTTTCATTGTCCGGAAAATCTTCATGTTTATAACCCGTATGCCCTTCCATGCAGATATCGGTCACATATATGTCCTCTATTTCGTACATATATGCAGCTTAACAATAGAGAATTACTTTCTGTTTATTCTACATAATATACATAATCGTCCTTGCGTGGTGCTGCCTCCGGCTCATCGCCGTCCATATAGCCGATCACACAATGACCGATGCCTTCATAATCTCCCTCAATTCCCAGAGATTTTAAGATTGCCTTTCCTTCTTCGCTTTCAAACTCTTCCTTGGCACGATGGATCCAGCAGCTGCCAAGACCTGCATCCTTCGCTGCAAGCATGAGATTTCCCATCACAAGGCTTCCATCATACACATGCGTTGGCATCTTTTTATCTGCCAGCACGATCAGCACAACCGGAGCACCGTAAAACGGATCTGTTCCCTCTGCTGCTCCCATGATCCGGGCGTTCATACGGGAAAGCTTATCCCGCACCTCTTTATTTAATACAGCAACAATGATCGGGGACTGCTTTCCTCTTCCGGTTGCCGCATAAGTTCCTGCCTCGATCACGCGGTCGATCAATTCTCTCTCCGGCATCTTATCCTTAAATTTACGAATACTTCTTCTTGTTCGGATCGTCTTCATTGTTTCACTCATATACATCTTCCTTTCTTCTCTATCATTCCTATTTGCAATCTGCGGACGAAAAACTGCTGTCGCGATGTTTGCGTTTGCGGATAGCTTTTTTATTATTCTACGGTTCCTTTATGCGGCACTGCCTCTCTGACCGGACCTGTCTCTGTCACAGATCTGCTGAAATTCCCTCAGTTTCTGCTTTGCCTGCTGACTCAGATCCTTCGGCACCTTAACCTGCACCGTCACATACTCATCCCCGTGAACTGATGCATCCTTCATAGACACAATACCCTTTCCGCGAAGCCTGATCTTGCTACCTGCCTGCGTCCCCTCCGGAATGCGGCACATGACTCTTCCATTTAACGTATCTACCGGTGCTTCGCCGCCAAAAACTGCCGTTGTAAAAGGCACATCAATCTGAGTATATATATCCATTCCCTTTCTGTCAAATCCGGGCTTTGACCGGACATGCACCTTTAAGAACAGATCTCCGTCAGGACCGCCTCCATATCCCGGCATGCCTTTACCGCGCAGACGCACACTCATTCCGTCATTTACTCCGGCAGGAATGTGTACCTGCAGAGACTTCCTCTGACCGGAGCCATCCTGTGACACAAGATGAATAATCTTATCACAGCCAAACGCCGCCTCCTCAAAGGTAATATCTGTCTGTGCCTCCAGATCGTCTCCCTTTGCCGAGCCTGTACTCCGGTGAAAACCGCCAAAGCCGCTGCCAAAACCACCGCTGTCCTGTCCGTGAAATCCGGTTCCCTGCGACTTACCATGAAACATGCCACCGAAAATATCATCAAAGATGTCGTCCATATTGCCACCCTCAAAATGATATTCGTGATAGCCACCTGTCCCAAAATCGGGACCGCCATAGCTCTGATAAAAATGCTGTCCGCTCTGCGGACCGGCACCGCCCTCCTCAAATGCTGCAAAACCATATTGGTCGTACAGCTTTTTCTTTTCTGCATCACTGAGCACATTATATGCTTCTGTAACTTCCTTAAAATTTTTCTCTGCCTCTTTATCGCCCGGATTCACGTCCGGATGGTACTTCTTGGCAAGCTTACGGTATGCTTTTTTGATCTCCTTTTCATCCGCTCCTTTCCGGATACCAAGGACATCGTAATAATCTCTTTTCTTCATCATCCTCACCTCCGAATAAAATGAAACTGTCCGTTTTCCTGCAAATATGCCGGGAAAACAGAAGCTTTGAAAATATACAGAAAAGAGGCATACGAACCGGTTCGCATCCCTCCAAGGCTGTTAATAGGGTGATAGACCATCCAATATATCAACCCTGCTGTACTTTTATTTTCTATTATGTTATATCACTTATTTTAGCACTCGTCAAGTCTGTTGGCTAATAATTATTCCATCAATAAAAAATCTGCCAGATAAATAATCTCCTACGCCCTCTTCCCCAGCCATATCCGCATCGCCGTCAGCACCGCCAGCAGGATTGCCGCGCTTAAGGTCAGAACAACCCACCAGATCTGGATGAATGCCGCCAGTATATAACCAACCACGCAGACTGCCGCCACGACAGCCGCATACGGAAGCTGCGTTGAAACATGATTCATATGATTACACTGCGCTCCCGCCGAGGACATAACCGTGGTGTCCGAAATCGGGGACACATGATCGCCGCATACCGCACCTGCCAGTACCGCCGACACCGAAATGATCATCATCTCCATATGTCCCTGCTCCGGGAACATTGCAATTACGATCGGTACAAGAATTGCGAAGGTTCCCCAGCTCGTTCCGGTCGAAAACGCCAGAAAGATTGCAATAATAAATATGAGCATCGGTATAAACATACTTGCCGAAGCATTCTGTCCGACAACACTTTTCACAAATGTACTGATCTCAAGATGATCACCAATTCCCTTCAGCGCCCACGCAAAGGTCAGGATCGCCATGGCAGGAACCATCAGACGAAATCCCTCCACAAAGCTTTCCATGAAATCGGCAAAGTTCAGAACCTTTCTCGGAAGATACCAGATCAAACAGAAAAGGATCGTGACAAGTCCTGCAAAGATCAGGCTCCGCTCAGAGTCACAGCCGGAGAACGCAGCGACCACATTCGTTGCTCCTCCTAAATATCCGGTATAGATCATGGCACCGATCGCAGATACGATCAGAAGCACTACCGGAAGAACCAGATCGGCAACACGTCCCTTTTCGTTAACCTCTTCCTGCTTCTCCTCCTTCAGTGCATCCTCTCCGGACGTAAACAGATCACCGCGCTCCGCATTGATCTCATGTTTCTTCATCAAACCGAAATCAAAACCGGTGAGGATCAGATAAAGCACCATCAAAAGGGTCAGGATTGCATACAGATTGTACGGAATCGTCCGCAGAAACAGACTGAAGCCCGTCAGCGAGGATCCCTTCGGCACATAGGAATTGACAGCCGCCGCCCAGCTTGAAATCGGTGCAATAATGCAGACCGGCGCTGCCGTGGCATCAATAATATAAGCAAGCTTTGCTCTGGACACCTTGTACCGGTCGGTCACCGGACGCATCACCGAACCAACCGTCAGACAGTTAAAATAATCATCCACGAAAATAAGTACGCCAAGCCCCATCGTCGCCAAAAGTGCAACCTTTTTGTTTTTGATCTTGGAGATCGCCCATTTTCCGTAAGCCGCCGAACCGCCGGAGCGGGACATCAGCACGACAATCATACCAAGCATTACCAGGAAAAACAAAATATTGATATTCATGCTGTCCTTGATGGTATCAAAGATCACGGTGAATGCAGTCCACGGATGAAACTGCGCATACATAAAGCTTCCTACTACAATTCCCACAAACAGTGAACTGTAAACCTCTTTTGTGATCAAAGCAAGCATGATCGCCAGGATCGGTGGCAGCAATGACCATATAGTACCTGTAAACATAATTTACCTCTTTCTATTTTCAAATTTCGCCCATAATGAATTTTCGCACCGCTCCGGCAAAAGGTTCGAAAAAGCTTCGCTTTTTCTCACTCGCGGGCGCGTTCACATATCGATCTGCCAGCTACCAGATGCAAGCATCGGCATCTGGCAATCTCTATGTTCACTTTTGCCTTCGCGCACGATTTAAGAACACACGACTGGTGTGACCTCTCCAAAATCAAAGTCCACATAATCCTCCGGGGTAAACCGGTGATAGATCACGTGGCAACCCTCGAAGGTGATGCAATAGCGGTAATCATTCGGCTTACTGTCCCGAAAATAGAACACATAATCAAAATCATCCCCTGCATAACTGCCCTCAAACACCTGATCCGAATACTGTGCAAAAAGCGTTTCCACATCCTTCAGAGTACAGCCGTGACGGGCGATCGTCTCTATAAATTTCACCAGGAAATCATCCTCTTCCTGATGCTCATGGACATACTCCACTCCCTCCGGTGGAATCTGAATGCAAAATCTTTCTTTTTGGGAAGATGCTGTAATCCCGTCAAAATGCGCTCTTGTGGCCTCTGAAAACTCCTTCATCCTCTCCAACATTTCCTCTTCCGTACAATCTACCTCCAGCAGATGATTCAGAGAGGATAACGGATAATACAGACGCAAAAGCTCCTTACGATAACCAAGCTTCACCTGTTCCTCCAGGATCAGGTCTCTCAGATTTTTTTCTAACTTTTCAATATTCATAATCGGATATCATCCCTTCTATTCTTGAACCGGCAACGGACCTGCCAGATCCTTCACAACCTCTCCGGCAATAATCAGTCCCGCTACAGATGGGACAAATGCCACACTACCCGGAATATCGCGGCGCTCTGTGCATTTGTGCTTTGCTCCCGGCGGACAGATGCAGTTTGTCCTGCAGCTGATACTCATATCCTCCAAAGGGCGAATCGACTTCTCAGTAGAGAAAACCACCTTCAGATCCTTGACATTTCTTTTGCGAAGCTCCCGGCGCATGACTCTCGCCAGAGGACAGATCGTCGTATCGTAAATATCTGCCACCTGAAATTTCGTCGGATCCAGCTTATTTCCTGCTCCCATGCTGCTGATCACCGGCACGCCTGCTTCTTTCGCTCGCATAATGATGTCCAGCTTGGCAGTCACAGTATCCACCGCATCCACCACATAAGAATACCCGGAAAAGTCAAATTCGTCTGCATTTTCCGGCAGATAAAAGCACTGCCTGACTTCCACCTGTGCCTGTGGGTTAATATCAAGAATACGGTCACGCATCACGTCTGTTTTATATTTGCCCACTGTACTGCGTGTGGCAATGATCTGACGATTCAGATTCGTCAGACATACCTTATCGTCATCCACCAATACAAAAGAACCGACACCACTTCTGGCAAGCGCTTCCACCACATAGCCGCCAACTCCTCCGATGCCAAAAACAGCCACTTTCGCCTCTGCCAGCCGGTCAATTCCTTCCTTTCCCAATAAAAGCTGTGTTCTAGAAAACTGATTTAACATATGAATCCTGTATTCCTTTCCTTCTATGAAGATACCTGCCACCCGGCAAAATATCTCCCAATCTTTCTTAGTGTACCACAATCCCGATTATTATGATATCTTTTTTTCGTTTTATCATGCAAACTGCAGCAATATCATATAAAATGCCGTGCTTCCGACAATGCTAAACAGTGTATTCTTCTTCCAGACATGTAACAGTACGCAGACGCCTGCCGCCAGAAACTGATACATCCCTGTTCCGCCAAAATCCATCGGCACGGATTTCAGGCAGTATACGATCAGCACTGCCATGATCGCCGCCGGAAGAATATTTCCCAGATACCGGATGACCTCCGGGATCTCCTGACGTTTTCCTAGCAGGGTAAAGGGCAGTGCACGCATCAGAAGAGTACATGCCACCGCCAGCATGATTGCCGTAAATGCCTGTATATTATTCATGTTCCACAGCCCCCTCTCCAGAAGCTGCTCCGACCGCAGAGTTCATGGTTCCACGAATCAGAAGCAGAATACCTGACACCAGTATCAGCGTCGGCAGCAAAAAGTAATCCGGTCCCACAAGAAGAAGCAGAACCACTCCACAGCCAAGACCAAGCAATGCCGGAATATGGCTCTTTGCCGACCGCCACTGATCCACAAATATCGTGACAAACAGCGCTGTCATACAAAAGTCAATACCCGTAAGTTCCACGGGAATGCTCTGTCCGATCACGCCGCCAGCCACCGCACCAAGCATCCAGCTTATCCTTGAAAACAACGCGATCCAAAACATCTCATCACGTTTCCTGATGTTCTCCCGGGATTTGGCTATGTTCTTTTCGTCCTCTCCCGGCACCGCTTTCTTTTCGTTCTGTCCCATTTTCTGGTCAGACTCTTTCGCCCTCTGCTCCTGCTGCATCTGCAGTGCACAGTTTGCCGCATACGTTTCGTCTGTCATTGTATGCACCATATACGGATAACGTTTTCCCATCTGCCGGAATTCCTCCACAAAGCTGAGTCCATAGAAAAACTGGCGGCTGTTCATAAATAATGCCGTGAGACCGATGGTGAGAAGAGACGCACCGCTGCTTAAAAATGTGCTCACAAGCAACGACCAGCCCCAGCGATAGCCCGCCTCCTGCATTAAAAGCCCATAGGACATGCTCACAAACAAATAACTCCCCATAATGGGCAAAGCCCGCCAGAATGCCTGACGGACTGTGTCCTTATGAAATATTCTCCGTTGATTTCCGGCTTTTTCTTTTTTACTGAATATTATCATTATCGTTCACCGTATAGATACTCAATCTTCCCTTTTTTTATCGTTATAAAAAAGAAAGAAAGGAAAGTCAATAAACATTTTCTATGTTACATACTATCTCCGGATATACCTCTCCGCCTCTGTCGCTGCATTGGCCCCATCTGCTGCCGCCGTAATCACCTGACGAAGCGCCTTGGTCCGCACATCTCCGGCCACAAACAGTCCCTGGGCCGAGGTGATCCCCTGCTCTCCTGCTGCCACATAACCATACTCATCAAGTTCTGCAACGCCTTGAAGCAGTCCTGTTACCGGCTCCATTCCTACTGCCGCAAAGACACCGGCCACTTCCAGTCTGCGGCCATCCTCCAGCACCAGAGCCTCTACCCGCTGTTCTCCCTGAATCTCCTGTACTCTCGCATTCGTCAGGATCTCAATATTTTCTACATCCTTTACCTTCTGCACCGTCCCCGCATTTCCGCGAAACTCGTCACGACGGTGGATCAGATAAACCTTCTCACAGATCTGTGACAGATAAAGAGCATCATCCAGTGCCGTATCACCACCGCCGACCACAGCCGTCACCTTTCCCTGAAAAAATGCACCGTCACAGGTAGCACAGTAGGACACACCTCTGCCGGAAAGCTTGTCCTCTCCCGGTACGTTTAAATGGCGATGGGATGCTCCTGCCGCATAGATCACGGTTTTCGTCTTCAAAACATCCCCGCCTGCCAGAAGCACCTTCCAATAACCATCGGACTGCTCCAGCTTCGTGACCTCTTCCTCCAGAAAAGCCGTCCCCAGATTCTCAGCATGCTCCCGGAATTTTTCTCCCAGAGAATATCCGTCAATCCCCGGAATGCCCAGATAATTATCCACCTGACCACTCTCCGCGATCTGCCCGGTTCCACAATATTCCTTTTCGATCACAAGAATATCCAGACCGGCACGTCTGCCATAAACTGCAGCCGACAATCCCGCCGGACCGCTTCCTATAATTATAATATCTTTCATATCCGTTTTCCTTTCCCGTTGTTCTCTTCTCAAAACCAAAGATACCGATAATGCCTTATCCTGTATCGCCAAGAAACATTATCGGTATTATTTTTATTATTTAGATTACATAAAATCCGGCCTCTTCCGTCTGCTCTTCCTCCCAGTCCAAAAGGTCCTGCAGTGTAATATTGTCTACAATATCATTGACCGCTTTTCCCATTTTGTCCCAGACGCGGTTGATCACAGAAGCCTTTTCCATTTCGTTGGAGGTGTCCGAAGAAAGGGACATTAAATCGCCCTCCGTCTGCCGCAGGATCATTCCCACCGTGTACTCCTCCGGTGTTTTTTTCAGCAGATAACCACCCTGAGGCCCACGGACGCTCTTTACAAAACCAGCTTTGTTGAGCACGGAAATAATCTGCTCCAGATATTTTTCTGAAATCTGCTGACGTTTTGCTGTTTCTTTTAACGGCACCGGCACGCCGCGATTATGATTCGCCAGATCCAGCATCAGGATCAAAGCATATCTTCCTCTGGTAGAAATCTTCATATGGAACTCCTCTTCTAACTGCTAAAACTACGGTTGACACTAATAATATGCGAAGCAACTTCTAAAACCCTGATGCCTCGGATTGCTCCATTGCGACGCAATTTCCGCAATCCTGCAACCACCTCCAATCCCACAGATTTGCAAGCAAATCTGCTTCTTGTCGGTGTTTGGCGGGTCAAGCCAGTAGATAGCAATTTGTATGTAAACATACATTGCTATCTACTTTTGACCCTTGCATCATATCATCCAGAAATTATCAGTGCATATAATTCTACGGTAGGTTTCAAACTTGGACCACTTGTTGAAGAATTCCAAATGATTCTCCTTGTCCAGATTCTTGTACTCGTACAGATAATTGTCGAGGTCTGCCTTTACACGGATACGCAGTGCAAATCCTCTCTCATCAAGAACAGGAAGTCCTGTGTACTGATATTCGGACAGTGGAATGATGTCCTCGATCACACGGTTACGGATGAGGATAACGGCATCACTGTCTGCTGCAAGAATATCGAAATAATCCGGATACTTAAAGCTGTCGCCCTCGATCGGCACGGTATCGCCAACATGGTATGTTTTATCCTGTGTATTTACCTTAGAGAGGAATGCGTTCTCCAGATTGAAGTAGAATTCCTCGAAAATATATCCGCCGGTTTTGATATCATCCTTCTGGAAATATGGTACCTCACCATCGGTGGAAACATCCTCAACAACACCGCAGGCCGAAGTTGCATGACTGATACGGTCGATCAGGATCAGCTCGCCGAGCGTCTTGTTGGTTTTGAACTTGTCAACGATAATCTTCTCTGCAAATTCCAGATGGCAAACGGCAATCTCATTTTTCTCAACATGGTCTGCCTGAATATGCTCTCCGCTGTTGACATCGATCTTGTACTCAATGCTCTTTAGCATTCCCGGAATCTTCTTGGTTCCAAGCTTAACAAGGTACTCCTTGCCAAGAGAAAGCGGCTCATCATCCATCCACAGCAGTGTTGTTGTTACGTCCTTAGTGTAAGGAAGGTCTTCCTTATTGGTCAGTACACAGCCACGGCTTACGTCCACTTCACGGTCAAGCTGGATCGTTACTGCCTGACCTGCCTCAGCCTCCTGCACCTCCGTAGAACCGTTCAGGATTGACTTGATCGTTGCCTTCTCATCGCTCGGCAGTGTGGTTATCGTCTCGCCGACTTTAATACGTCCGCTTTCAATCTGTCCCTGGAAACCACGGAACTCATGATTCGGACGGCATACACGCTGTACCGGCATATAGAATACGGAAGAATTCTCCTGCTCGGAGATATCGATTGTCTCCAGATAATTTAACAGTGTACCACCCTGATACCAAGGCATATTCTCAGATACAACCGTTACGTTGTCACCCTCTGTTGCACTGACCGGAATGATCTTTACGCTGTAAAGACCAAGGCTTTCTGCCAGATCCTTGATGTCCTTTTCGATCGCACGGAAACGCTCTTCGCTGTAATCTACTAAATCCATCTTATTTACCGCAAATACAAAATAGCGGATTCCCATCAAAGCACAAATTCTTGCGTGGCGTCTTGTCTGTACCAGAACGCCCTGCTTTGCATCGACCATAACTACGGCAAGCTGTGCAAAGGAAGCACCAACTGCCATGTTTCTTGTATACTCCTCGTGACCCGGTGTATCTGCTACGATAAAGCTTCTGTTATCCGTTGTGAAATAACGGTATGCCACATCGATCGTGATACCCTGCTCACGCTCTGCCATCAGTCCGTCAAGCAGCAGAGAATAATCAATCTCACCGCCACGGGAGCCAACCTTGCTATCCAGGATCAATGCTTTTTCCTGATCTGCATATAATAGCTTGGAATCATATAAGATATGACCGATCAAGGTTGATTTTCCATCATCTACACTTCCACAGGTTATAAATTTTAATAATCCTTTCATCCTAGAAATACCCCTCTCTCTTTCTTTTTTCCATACTTGCAGCGCCGCCGTCCTTATCGATCACACGGCTTGTTCTCTCAGACTCTACGGAGCTGAGCGTCTCCTCAATGATCTCATCGAGTGTTGTTGCATTGGATTCCACACCACCGGAAAGCGGATAGCAGCCCAGTGTACGGAAACGAACCATCTTCATCTCCGGCTTCTCGCCCGGCTCCAGACGCATACGATCATCATCTACCATGATAATGTTGCCGTCACGGTATACAACCGGTCTCTCTGCCGCAAAGTAAAGAGGCACGATCGGGATATTTTCCCGCTTGATATACTGCCAGATGTCCTTCTCAGTCCAGTTGGAGATCGGGAATACACGAATGCTTTCTCCCTTGTTGATCTCCGTATTATATAGTTTCCACATCTCCGGACGCTGGTTCTTCGGATCCCATGCATGCGACTCATTTCTGAAGGAGAAGATTCTCTCCTTGGCACGGCTCTTTTCCTCGTCACGTCGTCCGCCACCAAATGCTGCGGTAAAACCGTATTTATTTAACGCCTGCTTCAGTGCCTGTGTTTTCATGATGTCGGTGTAAGCAGCACCGTAATCAAACGGATTGATTCCCTGCTTCACACCCTCTTCATTGATGTACTCGAGCATCTCAATGCCAAGTTCCTTTGCGGTCTTGTCACGGAACTCGATCATCTCACGGAATTTCCAGGTTGTGTTAACGTGAAGAAAAGGAAATGGCGGCTTCTCCGGGTAAAATGCTTTCATTGCCAGGTGAAGCATTACCGAACTGTCCTTGCCGATCGAATATAACATAACCGGCTTCTCACACTCCGCTGCAACCTCTCTGATTATGTAGATTGCTTCTGCCTCTAATTCATCCAAATGTGTTAATCCACTCATAGTCGTCCTCCATCCTTTTCTAATATTTATTGGAACTGCGCCGGTCTACATCAATCGTAACCTCGCGTCCATCGCTTTTATGAATATTCCAATGTAAGATCTGTCCGTCTTTTGTCACAGTCATCACACTGCCGTTTCCTCCGATATCTGCTCCGAGGAAAAATCCTATCGCTCCAACCGGGCATTCTTTCACGCAGGAAGCGCATCCCCAGCAGTCCTTCGGATAGCGCATCACTGCTTTTCCCTCCTGCTTTTCTATCAGCGTTCCCGGGCAGACCTGCATGCACTGACCGCAGCCGATACATTTCTGCCGGTTAATTTGTATGCTCATAGGACCCCTCCTTTACAATATCTCTCAGTATGATCCTGATCTTTCCATCCTCCAGACGGGAATTGACATATTTGAAAAAGTTCTCATCCTCGTTCGGATGATCCAGATTCTCATTGAAGGAATGCCACCTCGTCTCCTTACGTCCTCTCAGATGTGCGATCAGACTCTTGCAGACGATCAGCCGCTCCTTTAATTCATAAACGAATAAAAGCTCATGCATATTCTGTGCGGTAAGTTCATCTGCGAGTGCAGTCAGCTGATCGATCTTCTCATCGGCAAGCTTTAACTGCTTCTCATTGTACTGGTAATGGGTAGATATACCGCCGGCATATTCATCCATCACCTTCTGCATTGCCTCCTCAAGCTCCTCCGCCGTAAACGGTGACTGCTCTCCGGCTAAAATATCCTGATAAGCGGCAGTCTCTTCCTGTGCCTGACGGGCAATCTCCTCGTCCGCACCATCGGCTTCAGACGCCCCGCTTAACTGCTTCTCGATCGCCTTTGCCGCAAGCTCACCCTCTGCTAATGCGCCGGTTACATATTTCTGTGGGCAGCCTCCTGCCACATCTCCGGCAGCATACAGACCGTGGATCGTTGTCTCACGGTTGGTGTCTATCCAGTAACCGCTTGCCGTGTGTCCGCCGACAATGTAAGGCTCTGTTCCCTCGATCTCAACATCCTGCTCGCCCGGAAGCTCCCCGGTCTCGATCCATTTGAGCGTCTGGCTTGGCGCCATGTTCAGGTATGCCTTTAAAAGATTTTCTTCCTGATCCTTGTCAATACCGCTTGTCTTCAGGTAGCATGGACCGTTTCCAAGCTGGTTCTCGCGAACCGTGCCATAGACACGCTCGCTTGTGGTGAGTCCGTATTTGTCCTCGTAAACAAAGCCCTTGGAATTGATCTGCTTTGCTCCCACTCCCTGTGCAATGGTTCCGGTCGGTGCGATCGTGTCCTTGCAGCGAAGTGCGATAAATCGCATTTCGAAGGAGGTCATCTCTGCGCCTGCCCGGATTCCCATGGCATATCCGGCACCGGTATTAAATGGCGGATACCACATTTTATGTCGGGAAAATCCCGGATTGTTCGGTTTATAAAGTCCTGCTGCCCCGCCGGTTGCCACCAGCACGGCACCCGCATGGATCTCATAAGCGGTTTCATCCTCGAGAGAAAATCCTACCGCACCATAAACTTTATTATCCTTTGTCAGAAGCTTTGTGATATTGACACGGTTTATAACCGATACATTTTCCTGTTCCTGTACTGCCTTGGCAAGGATCGGCTTGAAGTTCTCTCCGTTGATCTTAATATTACGGTTTCCTCTGGTGACATAATCACCATTCTCATCTTTCAGGATCACAAGACCAAGATTTTCCATATCTGCAGTCACTTCATTGAAATGCTCCGCTGCGGTAAGCAGCAGATCCTCTCTGACAATACCTGCGGCATCCTTCCTGGCATAATCGACATAATCCTGTGGAGCATGCCCCTTCGTGATATAAGCGTTGATCGCGTTGACTCCTGCTGCCAGACATCCGCTCCGCTTAATATGGGCTTTCTCCGCAATCACCACGGACAGCCCTGTGTCACGGCTCAGAGTCAGTGCTGCGTAACAGCCTGCGGTACCTCCTCCGATGATCAATACATCTGTGTTGATCTGCCGTACTTCAAAATCTTTACTCATGGAACCATCCTTTCTGTGTCGTTTGTCACCCTTTATTTCACGAAAAGCCATCGGCTTTTATTCCGGTGCATTCAGGAAAATTTTCCGAATGCCTTTATAGATATTCAATCTCATGGATCGTAACATTCTTATCCGGATCAATCCCGAATGCCTTGAGCACCGGATTGTCTGCCTCCTGCAGAGACAGGATCAGATATTCCATTGTGGAATCATATGCAAGTCTCTTGTCCTCCTCGGAAGGACGTGATGGCGATTCCGGATGAGAATGAAAGTTTCCGATCAGCTTCTTACCCTTTGCTCTGGCATCCTTTACAGCCGCAAGCTGCTCCTTCGGATCCATGGAGAAATGCTCGTTGCTGGCATCAATGTTCGTCAGCAGATATACCTCTGTGATGCTTTTTACTTCTCCGTCAATATCTCCCGCCAGAAGTCCACAGGATTCATTCGGAAGACCTGCCTGACAGTGTGCCAGGATCTTCTCGTAATCTTCTTTTTTCATTTTCAACGTTATTGCCATGCTTTCACCTTACTTTCTATATCATCTCTATGTTCTGTATTCTATTCACCGGCATCTGCACTGAGTAAGCTCACTGCTTTTTGCAGGCAAGCTTGCCAGGCCGTAAACTTACTTAGCACACCGGTGAATAGTTTTACTTAAGATCACATTCTGCCTGCTCATAATCGATAAGCTCTGTGATCGTTGGCTCGTCGCCGCATACGGCACAGTGATGATCCTTCGGAAGCTTGATCGTGTGAAATTCCATTTTCAGTGCATCGTATGTTAAAAGCTTTCCGGTAAGAAGTTCTCCCTTACCGATAATATACTTGATTGCCTCCATTGCCTGAAGACTTCCGATAACACCGCCCATGGCACCGATGACACCGGCCTGCTTACAGGTTGGAACCGCATCCTTTGGCGGTGGATTCTTGAATACACAACGGTAACATGGTCCTTCTCCCGGTACATAGGTCATGAGCTGGCCCTTGAAACGAATGATACCGGCATGGGAGAATGGCTTTCCTGCCATAACGCAGGCATCATTGATCAAAAATTTTGCCGGAAAGTTATCGGTACCGTCAATGATGAAATCATAATCCTTGATCAGATCCATAATGTTTGTGGAATCTACAAATGTGCGATATGTCTTGACGGTAACATCCGGGTTGATCGCTTCCATTGTCTCCGCAGCGGACTTCACCTTTGCCTTGCCCACATCATTGGTGGTGTGGATGACCTGTCTCTGCAGGTTGGAAAGATCTACCTCATCGGCATCAACAATACCGATCGTACCAACACCTGCTGCAGCCAGATAAAGTGCTGCCGGTGCTCCGAGTCCGCCTGCTCCGATGATCAGAACGCTGGCGTTTAAGAGCATCTTCTGTCCCTTTACACCAACCTCCTGAAGGATGATGTGGCGGGAATATCTCTCAAGCTGTTCGTTTGTAAAAGCCATTATCTTGCTCCTCCTCCCATGAAGTAAAGGAATTCAACGGCATCGCCATCCTTTAATACTGTCTCGCCAAACTTCTCTCTGTCTACGAAGTCATCATTGATCGTTACGGTAACATATAATGGATTCTCAACGTTCTCCTTCTCGATCAGCTGCTCTACGGTTACGCCCTCATCATACTCTTTCTTGTTTCCTGCAATTGTGATTGTCATTGTATTCTCCTTTCTTGCACCTGTAAGTTTCTTTTATTTCTATTTCATGGTGTCCCAAATATCGGACACCTCTTAAAGCATTTCAAGTGGTGCATCAGATATCGGTAACTAGCTTTGTGATCTCCTCACGCTTTACCACTCCGGTCAGTCTCCACTGCTGCTCTCCATGGATGAAGTAGATCAGTGTCGGTGCAGACATTACTTCGTATTTGCCAGCCAGTCCCTGCTCATAGTTTACATTGATCTTGAACACGTCAAGCTTGCCGTCGTAATCATCCTCAATCTCGCCGAGCACTCCAGCCATTCTCTTGCATGGAATGCATGTATCCGAATAAAAATCCACCAAAACCGGTTTATCCGCTTTCAATACCTTTTCTTCAAACTGCTGCTCATTAAGTCTTGCTGCCATATGTATCACCATGCCTTTCTGTTTCTTCTTTACTCTTCTTCTACCTTGCGGACGATCAGGGTGTAGGTTCCATCCTCATTGTCCTCCAGCTTGAGGATCTGATGACCCTCTTCCTTAATACTTCTCGGTACATTCTGTACCGGCTCACCGTCGTTCATTTTCACTGCGAGAACCTCTCCGTCCTCCAGCTCCTCCAATGCTACCTTTGCCTTGACAAATGTCACCGGGCAGACCACATCGGTAATATCCACTGTATCATCAATCTTAATATCAGCCATCGTATGCCTCCTTTAATACCTCGTATAATTTATTGCTTCCAACCCGGTCGATCGTAAATTTGAATCGCTCACCCGGATTTGCGTGATCATCAAAGAACTGGATCGCTGCATCGGTTACGCGGAAAAGCTGTTCCTCCGAGGTGATCGGTGGCAGCATATACTGTCCTTCCTTGATTGTGTTACCAAAGGTTCCTCCGCAGGATACCAGATAAGCACTCTGTGCATCCCATGCATCGGTCGGGCAGGACTTCACGCAACGTCCGCAGAAATTACATTTTCCCTGGTCTAATGTGATCTTTCCGTCCTCCAGCTTGAGAGCTCCCTCGCGGCAGACCTTTACGCAAAGACCACAGCTGATGCAGGCATCCTCTTTCCATGCAACCTTTGTTGCTCCCTTGATTCCAACATCGTTCTCCTCTGCCTTCAGACAGTTGTTACGGCAGCCCGTAACGCCAAATTTAAATTTATGAGGAAGCTCACGACCGAAGTAACGCTCGTCAAGCTTCTTTGCTATATCCTGTGTGTCAATGTTACCGCTCGGACAAACCGCATTTCCCTGACAGGCAGTAACGGTACGAACTCTCGGTCCGCAGACACCCGGTTTACAACCGCCCTCGGCAAGCTCTTCCTTGACAACATCAATATCTTCGAGCTTAATGAATGGAATCTCAACACCCTGTCTGGATGTCAGATGTACATATCCCTCACCGTGCTCCTCTGCAACTTCGGCGATTTTCTTCAGATTCTCTGCAGTCAGTGTTCCACCGACGACTGCGATACGAAGCGAAAAGTTATTTTTCTGCTTCTGTCTCATGAAACCGCCTTTTTTTAATGTTCCATAATCTACTGCCATATCCTGTACCAATCCTTTCATAACATATGCACTTTTATTTATTGTGCCGCATGAATTGCAGCCTCAAAATCCGTTTTCAGATCTTCAATATCTTCGATACCAACACTGATGCGGATCAGATCCTCATATACTCCCGACTGCAGCTGATCTTCCTTGGAAAGATGAACCGCAATGGTTGACGCCGGATGAAGAACTAATGTCTTGGTGTCCCCAATGTTGGACAAAATGTATGGAAGCTTTAATGTGTTAATGATCTCAAATGCCTTCTCCCTGCTTCCTGTTCTCACCGTGATGATCGCGCCGTAGCCACCGTCAAGCTGCCTGCTTGCCAGCTCATAATATGGACTCTCCGGCAATCCCGGATAGTTGACCGTAAGACCGGCTCCCATATCTCTTAAGAACTCTGCAAGCTCCTTTGCATTTTCACACTGGCGCTGCATTCGAAGCCCCAGTGTTTCCAGACCCAGATTATTAAGAAATGCATTCTGCGGAGATAAACAGGCTCCTGTATTTCGGAATAATCCGTTGCGAAGCTTTGCGACGTATGCCATCGGTCCAAACTTCTTATATGGGACAAGTCCCGGATATCTCTCCGGATCCCATGCAAACTTTCCGCTCCAGGTGAGAATACCGCTTATGGCATCGCTGTTGCCATTTATGTACTTTGAAGAGGAATTAACAACTACATCCGCTCCAAGCTCCAGTGGTCTGACCAGATACGGTGTCGCCACTGTGTTGTCAATCACCAGCGGAATTCCATGTGCATGTGCCATATCTGCCACTGCCCTGATGTCTGTCACATCTAACTTCGGATTGCCTATCGTCTCTGCAAAGATAACTCTCGTATGCTCCGTGATGAGCTTCTCATAAGCCTGTGGTTCGTTCTCTGTCACATACTTTGTTGTGATTCCAAAGCTTTCCAGATCTTCAAAAAGCTCTACGGTACCGCCATATAAGCCGGCGGCTGCAACCACCTCATCGCCTGCCTGCAGGATATTGGCTAGTGCATTAAATAATGCTGCCATCCCGGAAGCACATGCAACGCTTGCTACACCTCGCTCCAGCTTCGTGATCCTCTGCTCAAATGCCTCCACGGTAGGATTATTGATCCGGGTGTAGGAAAATCCCATCGCCTTATTCGTGAAGATATTCTCCAGATCCTCGGCACTCTCATGCCGAAAGGCACTGCTTTGATAAACCGGTGTGTGTGTCGCTCCATAGGGATCGTTCTGCTTCACACCGTGTAAAAGCATTGTGTTAAATCCATACTCTGTCATTTGTTTTCTCCAATTCCTCTAATCTCTATCGACTTACTAGGGATATATTACACCCGATTTCATACTTTGTCAATAGGAATTATCAAAAAAGTTTCATCCCCGTTTACCGGCGTCACCCCAAAAAAGTGCAAGACCAGCGTTTTGTTCTTGATTTCTACTATGTTACAGGCATCTTCTTATACGCAAAAAGGACGCCGTACCTTTCGGTACGACGTCCATCATATTCTGCTCTGTTCACTCAGAGTGTTGTTTTGTCTATTTGAAGGCTGTTACATACAGATATAAGAAGTAAGTCTTATCATTCTGCTTTACGGTTACACGCATCAGGGATCTTCCCTTCTTCTTTGCAGTGTAACGTCCCTTCTTGTTAATTGGAAGTGCCTTCTTGTTATAAGAAATATACTTCACCTTTGCATTCTTCTCCAGACCATAGATCTTGATCTTTGTGGACTTTTTCAGCTTTCTCTTCTTAGCGATCAGAATCGTCGGTGTCTTAATGCGGTTGGACTTAAACTTCTTAAGCTCTGTTGCATTTTTGAACTTCTTGCGAACCTCAATGTTGATTACCAGACGGTTGCTGTACTTGCCCTTAACCGCTGTGACTGTCAGAGTTGCTTTACCCTTCTTCTTTGCCTTGATGACACCCTTCTTATTCACTGTGGCAACCTTCTTGTTGGTAGATGTCACAATGATCGTAGCACCCTTGCACTTCATAAGCTTCAGCTTAGCCTTGGAGTTCTTCTTCATAACCTTATGAAGCTTGAATCCAGGAATCTTATATGTGTTAGCCATCTGAAGAAGCTCCTGATAAGTATATGGGCATCCGCCATCCTTCAATCTCTGGTTTACGGCATCCTGCTCTGCAGAGGACAACTGATTCCATTCCTTCTCACCGGAAGAAACAACATCCTTTGTCAGATCATCAATCTTCTTAATGATCTCTCCGGTTGACGGATTCTTTCCATGCTCCTCAACGAACTTATCAACTCTGCTCTGCTGACCCGGATCTAACGGTGTCGCAGTAGCATTTCCTGCTCCCGGTGTGGAAGAAGGTGTTGCTGATGCACTCGCTGACGGGCTTGCGGATGGCTTACCGCTTGCATTTGGATCCGGTGTTGCACTCGCATTTGGATCCGGTTTGGTACTTGCGTTTGGATCCGGCGTTGCACTTGCATTCGGATCCGGCGTTGCACTTGCATTCGGATCCGGTGTTGCACTTGCACTTGGATCAGATGAACTTCCGGGATCCGGACTCTCGCTTGGCTTCGGACTCTGGATAGGCTTTGGCACGGAGATAATATCCGGTGAACCACCTTGAATCTGGCTCGGCTTCAAGCCCTGATAAATCTCATCATCGATCGTCTTTCCTACCGGAATGGCAACCACCTTATAGGTACCGTCTGCCGGAAGGTTGGAGAAGATTACCTTACCTTCACCACCGGTTGTCAGGAAACCATCGTTCTTATCTTTGTCGTAAACATATTCCTTCTTAACCGGATCATACTCTACAGGCATATCATAATACTTTCCGTCCACCTTGTTCAGGATTGCGTACTGGTATCCAGGGTCTGCAGGATTGACCTCGATAGAAATCGTATCATCATCGTTTCGCTCTAAAGTACCCTTGTCATCATAATCCACAATGGTTACTCCCTCGATCTCCGGACCGACAATGACAACATCTGTCTTTGTATCCTTCTTGGCATAGATGACATACTCTTTATCCTTATCGACAGTAAAGATCAGCTTTCCACCCGGCTCGCTTGGTCTGTAATATCCAGGCAGCTCAGTGGTGTATACGTTTGGATACTGAGACACACCCTTCTCATCCACTGTCGGGATGTCAAGCAATGGTGTTCCGTCTCCGCTCGCATCCACGATTGCATATACAGTATCCTTCATCGTCGGAGATACCACGATGATTCTCTTTCCTTCCTGATCGGAATCCTCGATCTTGACATCGGAATCGGTACGTGTTGTATCATACGGATTGGAAGATACACTTCCTTTGTACTTACCGTTACCCTTTACTTCAACAACAATCTCCTTATTCACCTCAGCCGTTGTCAATGTATAGCTGCGGTCGGTTGCATCCTGGATCGGTGTCAGCTTTCCGTCAGACTCCTTTACATACCACTGATAGGTCAGTGTATCGTGAGAGTCCTCCGGCGTTACACCATCAATATCTGCTGTAAGGATCGTTCCCTCACGCTTTACCTCATACTCTTCGTTTGTTACGGAATCCTTTGCCTTGGTTTCGTTAATGATCTTAACGGTTCCCTTGATCTTTTCCTTCTGCTGTGTTGCATCATACGGGAAGGAGTTTCTCGTTCCGTAATAGCCCTCATCCTCGTTACCGGTTACTGCTACGAGAAGCTGCTTATTAAGCTCGTTCTCTGTCAGAGTCAACGTCGGCTCTGTTGCACCGTCAATTGCGGTCAATGTACCATCGCTCTCGCGGACGTACCACTGATAGATCAATGATTCCTTTGCACCCTCCGGTGTGATCTTGTCAATGTTAGCGTTCAGAACAGTTCCAACCTTATTGAGAGGGTTGCCCTCTTCATCTGTGACATCGTTTACGATAGATGGACGTCCAACGATCGGCTCCAGTACAGGCTCCGGTGTTGGTGCATTGGTCGGTACCGGTGTTGCTGTCGGTGCCGGCGGCAATGTAAATGCATCCTCTGATTTCGCACTTCCTGTATACTTATCCGAATCTTCCTTGGCAGTTACCTTTACATAGATATCCTTTCCAAGGTCATCCGACTTGATAACGTAAGATGGTTCATCCTTACCGATGACTGTCTCTCCACCGGTCTTCGGATCCTTTGCGATCCACTCAAAGTGAAGCTCCTTGTCAATATCCGGATCAGACGGATCAACAAGATCATCTAACTTCGCCTGAATAACTGTACCAGGCTCCAGCTCATCTGTGCTGTTCTTCTTTTCAATCGTCGGTGTTCCGACAAGTGCCTGCTTTGTATGTGTGGCATCAAACGGCTGAGAGCTCAGAACCTGATCCTCATAATCATCGGTACCAACAACCTCAACCTTGATCTTATGATCAAGCGTATCTTTCGTCAGTGTTAAATTGACATTGCCTGCTGTATTCGGAATCTCAGACCATGTGCCTGTACCTTCATCCTGCACATACCACTTATATGTATAGGTAGCATCGGAAGGTCCGACATTAGAGGTGTCAGCCTTTAATCTTGTACCAACTTCAACATCTGCATCCTCATCACGAAGCTTGATCACCGGCTCACCGGTCAATGTCTTCTTCGGTGCACTTGTAGCAGAAGGATCCTTTACGTCCGGATTGACAATGTCCGGCTCAGTCTTATCGCTCTTAACAACGATCTTATCACCTAAGTTATCCTTCAGAGTCTCATCATCGCCCGGCATACCACCGAACTCAATATAGTAACCACCGACGCAGGAGGTTGCACTGTAGTCATTCCAGCGTCCGTATGCGTACTTACCATAATAACCAAATGCCTCCGGCTCGTTTGCACCACCGTTCGGCTCAATGTTGCCACTGCTCTGCCAGTTAGAGAAGTGACCGTCAAATGTCTCAAAACCACCGTCACCGGAGCCAAATCCGTAAGCGGTTGTCTGCTGACCAAATTCCTCGCCTGCCTCCGGACCGGATACCCAGCGCCAGATGAAGTTCGGATCATTATTAGAAGTAATCTTCGGAAGATTCTCTGCCTCTGTTCCTGCCTCAACGGACTCCAGAGTTGCTCTGGTACATCCCATCCAGCCTTCCTTTGCAAGCTGTCCGTACAGTGGGAAGGTAGAATACAGGAAACGATCCTCGCCACGGCTTGTCAGAGTTGCAAGATAACCCTTTACTCCGGCATACTTTGCACCGGATGCCTCATCATAAGCAGTTCTCCAGTTGCACCAGTTCGTTACATAGCCATAAAAATGACCATTGTAATAATGAAGCGGAATCTCAGCACCGTTGATCGTTGTCTTAAGATCGCTCACACCAAGTGTCGTTGCTGTGATCGTAACAGTCTGGCCACCTGTCTTGCTGGTGGTAAAACGAAGTGTCTTAAGATAATTCTCAATGGCATATACCGGTGCTCCCGGAGCGGTCTCGCCACGGATCTCATCAAAGTCAAAAGAGAGTGTCTCATATTTGGATGAGCTGTCTGTTGATAACGTCTCGCTTCCACTACCCTGACTCAGTCCACCATTGGTTTCGTCCTTCTCCTGAAGGCTCTCTGTGGTCAGGATACCTTTACCGGTGATCATATCACCTCTCTTATCCTTGATAGATGTGGATGTGACCTTAATATATCCACTGTCAACTGTTACGGTTAAATTGTGGATCAGCTTATCCTCATCCGGCAGTGTCACCTTGACATTCGGGTAAGTATAATATCCACTTGCTGAAATGCTCGGCTCACCAAATGAAATGGTAGCGTCGCCTGTTGCAGCCTTTGCCTTGTTCGGCGCAGAAAATCCGCCAAAAAGGCTGAGAACCATGGATAAAACTAACAACCATGATAAACTGCGTTTTTCCATTTTTCTTCGGTTCATATTTCTTTCCCTCCTATATATTGTGTATTGTATATCGGAAAATTTGTCCTTTTCCTTTACCAATATCTTCTTTATTTTGAAAAAAAATTATTTACCGTTTTTCAGATAATCGATCGCACGCTGCATCTGGTTGTCGATCAGGACACCACTCTTTTTCTGCCGGTGTGTCTGATCATTGAGTGCCTCTGTGATGTCCGGCTCCAGACCGGTTCCGTGGATGTTACGTCCCTTCGGCGTGTAATACTTGGCTGTCGTCAGCTTGATCGCCGTTCCATCCGACAGATCAAATACGGTCTGCACAATTCCCTTCCCAAAAGTTGTCGTTCCCACAAGAACTGCCTTATTGTAATCCTGCATTGCTCCGGAGAATACTTCGGATGCACTGGCAGAATTTTCATTGACCAGAATGGCGATCGGCTTATCAAAGCTTTCCTTATCCGTAGAGCGATAAACCTCTTTCTTGCCGTCCTTATCCTTGGTATATACCACAATGCCCTCCGGGAGCAGACGATCCAGCATATCGACCGCCGTGCTGAGCAGACCTCCACCATTATTGCGCAGATCAATGACCAGAGACTTCTCTCCCTGCTTTTCCAGATCATCGAGTGCATCACGGAATTGCTGCTTTGTCACTTCCTCGAAGGAGCTGACCTCAATATAACCAATCTTTCCATCCAACATCTTATACGCAACTGTCTGAGAATGTATCTCTTCTCTTGTGATCGTAAATTCCTTCTGATGATTATCTCTTAACACCGTAAGCTCTACCTTCGTTCCTGCTTTGCCTTTCATTTTGCTGACAACCGCAGTCAGATCCATGCCTTCCACACTCTTACCGTTAACCTCACTGATAATGTCTCCGGACTTGAGTCCGACTTTTTCTGCCGGACTGTCCTTGATCGGCTGCACAATCGTGATCGCACCATCGGTTGCGCTCTGGCTCACATAAGCGCCGATGCCGCAGTAATTACCGGAGGTCTTCTCCTTCATATCCTTGTATTCTTCCTCATTGTAATATGCGGCGTAAACGTCTCCCAGTCCATCGACCATTCCTTTGCAGATGGAATCCTGCACCTTTTCCCGGTCAATATCATCGAGAAAGAACTGATCAATATACGCCTGAAGCTCTGTCATCTTGCCGTCCAGTTTCTTATTCAGGATACTTCCGGACGAAACCTTCATGATCATATTTCTGATGTCGATCTTCCCTGTCACCGTCAGTCCGGCACAAACCAACAGCATACAAAGCAAAACACTCAGTCCTCCCGTCAAAAATCCCTGCCAAAATTTCCTGTTTTTCATTACAAAACCTCTTTTCTGCTCATTATATTCTCACTTCATGCCTAAAATGCCTGCAGTACATTCACACTGCAGGCACTTATTTATGGCTGTTTCACATAGTACATCGGATTAACATAGTTGCCGGATTTATACATTGCAAAATGAAGATGCGGACCGGTCGAAATCCCCGTGGAACCGGATCTTGCGATCACCTGCCCCTTTTCCACATGCTTTCCGACAGATGTCTTAAGCTGGGAGCAATGCATATAATAAGAATAAATTCCTCCTCCGTGATAAATTGCGACGTAATTGCCGGCAGAGGAAGAGTACGCTGCCGTCACAACCTTGCCCTCCTTGCAGGCAAGTACATTGGTACCGGTATTGACCGCAATGTCAACACCCTTATGATAGCTGCTGGCTCCGGCAGTCGGTGCCTTACGATAGCCGAACGTCGATGTGATCCGTCCGGAAACCGGAAGCGGCCATGCATACTCGCCGTTTGTCGGCATGATCTGTACCGAATCTCCGCTTTTCTCACTCTGCGAGATCTTATCACGCCCTTCCTGGAGAATTGCTTCGACCTCCTTCTCCTGATCGGCGATCTGTGCCGCATAGGAAGCTACATTCTGCCGGTTATCTGCTACAAGACCCTGATAAATATTAATCTGTCTTGTCTTTTCATCGGAAAGCTGCTCTAGCTTTTCTTTTTCATATTTTAAGGAATTCTTGGTAGCGGTCACTTCCCGCTGCTTCTCTTCTGCCTTCTGGCGGGCAATCGTCACCTCGTCAAGCACCTGCTGATATTTGTTCAGAAGCACCTTATCATAGTTAGTGACCTTTTCAACATATTCCTCTCTGCTGAGGAATTCTGCGAGGGTGCGCGATTTCATCAGATACACCAGATAATTACTGTCCGAATTCTCGTACATATATTTGATGTGCGCCTTCATCCCATCATACTGCTCCTGCTGCCTGCTCAGTGCATTATCGTATTCCTCATTGACCGACTGGATCTCCTGTTTGATATCTTCGATATCTTCCTTATTGGCATCAATATTATCCAGAAGATTCGTCATCTGCATATCCAGTGTGCTCACATATTTGCTGACATCGTCCGTGAAATCCTGAATATTATCCAACTTCTTCTCCAAGGCTTTCTTTTCCTCTTTCAACTTCTGCTGCTTCTGTTCCGCCGCATCCAGTCTACCCTGATAGCTTCCGTCATTCACAATGGCTGTATCTTCTGTTGCCTCTGGGGATGCGACTGCCTCTCCACTCTCCTGCGGTGCCGCATATACCTTATCCATGACTCTTAAGCCGGACAAATCCGTTCCGGCAACACCGGCAGCCCCCGTCAAAAGTGCCCCGGCAAGCCACACACCGGCTGCAATCTTCCATCTTCGTCTCATCGCTGCTCACTCCAATCTGTTCCTCGGTATATCACCGTTTGCATCGCCTCTTTCTCACGGGGACTCCTGTTCCCGGAATGCCTTCGCGCTATACATGAAGATGCTTTCTTACCGACATCGTACTCCCGATCACACCAATGCCTACTCCAATGCCAAGGCACAATGGAATCAGTACACGGAACACTTCTTCTGTACTGACAAATGCCAGCCATCCGGAAAGTACCGAGAAGTGAGAAACGATAAATCGTACCACATTATCATATAACACGCCGGTGATCACCAGCGGAATTGCCGCTCCGATAATCCCCATGGTAATTCCCTCCACGATAAACGGAAGACGCACAAACAGATCCGTCGCACCGATCAGCTTCATGATCGCGATCTCATCCTTTCGTACATTGATACCCATATCCACCGCAGAATAGATCAGGAATACCGATACGAGGATCAACAGCAGAATGATGGAAACGGACACATAACCGACCAGCATATTAAAGCTTCCGAAGCCGGTTGCTGCCTCCTGTGCACTGTTGACCTTACGCACACCGCTCAGGCTCTCAATAAACGATACCATCTCCGACTGCTTCGTGACATCCTTCAAATAAACCTCATAGGAGGAGGAATTAGCTAACGGATTGTCATTGCCGAATACGCTGACCATTTCCTGCTGATCCTCCAAAATCTCTGACTTAAACCGGTTCCACGCCTCGTCTGCAGAAACATAGTCGACACGTTCAACCTCCTTGCGTGCTTTGATCTGTTGACCGATACTGCTGATCTGCGCCTGCGTTGCATTTTCATCAAAGAATACGATGATTCCTACCGTACTCTCCGCATTATAAACCATATGTTGAAAATTGGTCAACAATGAATAGAATACGCCCAGCAGGAATAGACACGCCGTAATGGTACCGATCGCCGCCAGCGAAAATATTTTATTTTGTATGATACTTTTTATGCCCTGTTTCAAGCCATACCATAATGTACTCACTGTAAATAACCTCCCTGTCTGGCATCGCTTGTAATCTGCCCCTTATGCAGAGTGATCACTCGCTTTTGCATTTTGTTGACGATATCCTCATTATGACTTACTACAAGAATCGTTGTTCCAAGTTCATGTACATCCTGAAGCAGTTTCATGATCTCCCAGGAATTCTCCGGATCAAGATTTCCGGTCGGCTCGTCCGCCAGAAGAATTGCCGGTCGGTTCACCATAGCACGCGCAATCGCCACACGCTGCTGCTCTCCTCCTGACAACTCATTCGGATAAGCCTTCAGTTTTTTGGAAAGACCTACCATTTCTAACATTGCCAGGGAATTCTTGCGGCGCCGTTCTCTGCTGGATACTCCGACAACACGCTGTGCAAGTGCAACATTTTCAAAAACATTCATCTCATCGAGCAACCTAAATTCTTGAAAGACAACGCCCAGCTTCCGGCGAAAATACGGCAGTTCCTTTCTCGTCATATTCGCGAGATCCTTTCCCGCCACCTCGATTCTTCCGGATGAAATCTCAAGCTCACCAAGCAGTGTCTTGATCAAAGTAGACTTACCCGAGCCGCTGCTCCCGACAATAAACACAAACTCGCCCTTTCCTATTTCCAGCGAACAATCCTTTAACGCTGCTGTTCCCGTTGGATACACAAGATTCACATTCTGCATGCGGATGATCGTCTCCGCTGTCTCGTTATTTCCAAATGTTTTTATTCCAGTCATTCCTTTTCCCCATTTCTCCACCGCCCACGCGGTGCCTCTTACATATATTGTGTAAAAGCCCCATCTCTGGGGCTTTCACGCTTTATTTGAATTAATATTCAAAGGTTTCCATATATTTCATATACTTGACCACCATTAGGGCGATCTTGAAGGTGATCGCATCCTCAAACACTCTCAGATCAAGATTTGTACTCTTCTGCAGCTTATCCAGTCGGTACACCAGCGTATTACGGTGAATGTACAGCTGACGAGAAGTTTCTGATACATTCAGACTGTTTTCAAAGAACTTGTTGATGGTGGCGATCGTCTCCTCGTCGAACTCATCCGGAGACTTGTCACCGAAGATCTCTTTGATAAACATCTTGCATAGCGGCATCGGAAGCTGATAGATCAGACGTCCGATTCCAAGACTGCTGTATGCTACAACATTTCTATCGCTGTAGAAAATCTTGCCGACATCCAACGCCATCTTCGCCTCTTTGTAAGAGCGGGACACATCCTTGATCTCATTGACCATGGTTCCGTAGGACACATGTACCGAGGTCATCGCCTCTGTATTTAACATATCCAGAATGACCTTCGCCGTCTTATCCATATCCTCATATGTCTCATTCGGCTTCACTTCCTTGACAAGGATTATATTCTTCTCATCAACCTGTGTGATGAAATCCTTTGTCTTGCTCGCAAATAAGCCCTTCACGATCTCCAGTGCACCGGTATCCTTCTCGTTCTTCGTCTCGATCAGGAATACAAGACGTCTTGCGGTTGTATCAATATGAAGCTTCTTGGCTCTGTTGTAAATATCGACCAGAAGCAGGTTATCCAAAAGAAGGTTCTTAATGAAATTGTCCTTATCGTAACGTTCCTTATATGCCACCAACAGATTCTGAATCTGGAATGCAGCAAGCTTTCCTACCATATAGACATCATCACTGTCACCCTTTGCCAAAATGACATACTCTAACTGATGCTCGTCAAACACCTTAAAGAACTGATAGCCCTGCAACACCTGACTGTCTGCCGGTGAATCCACAAAGCCCATAACGGCATCCTCATACTCCTCTACATTATTGATCGTCGTAGCAAGAGCCTTTCCCTCTGTATCCATCACGCAAATATCAATACGGGTGATATTCTTGAGTCCGTCGATCGTTGTCTGCAATACCTGATTTGAAATCATACAACCCCTCCAAGTTATTTCTCACATATGTTATTTATTATCATCATAATTTCATCCCATCAACATCATCTCCAAAGTATGCTCGTTATTTCTTCTAATGAGTATACAATACCGCATATATTTTATCATCATTTTGCACAAAAGTAAAGAGGGCTGTCCTTTCGGACAACCCTCTGAAATTCAAATCATTATTCAGATCCGTTGGATCAACAATCCCATGAATGCATATACATTCCGGATGTCTGTCATATATCAGACTAGTTTGTGATTGTTGTCTCTGTATCCTTATCGAAGATATGGATCTTGCTGGTATCAAGAGCGATCTTGATCGTATCACCAGGACGAGCTGTTGTACGAGGATTAACACGAACTGTGATGTCGTGTCCCTCAACTGAGAAGTACAGGAATACTTCGGCACCGAGCATCTCGTATACTCTTACAGTAGCATCGAGTACGTTGCTGCTTCCTGCATTGATGAAGATCTCCTCATCCTTGATATCCTCTGGACGGATACCCATGATAACATCCTTATCTATGTAGCCACCCTCAACAAGCTTCTCTGCCTTGCTCTCCGGAAGCTTAACTGCATAAGAACCGAATGCAAGCTTGATGCCCTCTTCGTCTCTTACTACCTTACAATCGATGAAGTTCATCTGTGGAGAACCGATGAAACCAGCTACGAACAGATTACATGGCTTTGTATACAGATCAATTGGTGTAGCAACCTGCTGCATAACACCGTCCTTCATAACTACGATACGGGTACCAAGTGTAAGAGCCTCTGTCTGATCATGTGTTACATAGATGATAGTAGACTCAAGTCTCTGATGAAGCTTGGAAATCTCTATACGCATCTGTACACGAAGCTTTGCATCGAGGTTGGAAAGTGGCTCATCCATCAGGAATACCTTAGGATTACGAACGATTGCACGACCCATTGCCACACGCTGTCTCTGACCACCGGAAAGAGCCTTTGGCTTACGGTCTAACAGATGCTCGATATCGAGGATCTTAGCTGCCTCGTGAACGAGCTTATCAACTTTATCCTTTGGAGTCTTTCTTAACTTAAGACCAAATGCCATGTTGTCATATACTGACATATGTGGATACAGAGCGTAACTCTGGAATACCATGGCGATATCTCTGTCCTTAGGCTCTACATCGTTGACCATTGTGTTACCGATCCAAAGCTCACCGGATGTGATCTCCTCCAGACCGGCGATCATACGAAGTGTTGTAGACTTACCACAACCTGAAGGTCCTACGAAAATGATAAACTCCTTATCTGCGATATCAAGATTAAAATTCTTAACTGCGACAAATCCGTTAGGATATGTCTTACCAACGTTCTTTAATGATAAACTTGCCATTGTGTGTTCCTCCTATAATGTTTAAATAATATGCCTTATTAGCGTTCTGCGTTACTTCCTAACGCTTTACCCATGAATTATATTACACTATCCAAGCATTATTGACCATAGCACAAATAGCCAAAGAACATTTTAATGTTTTGTGCAAACCGTATATTTTTATTTTTTTTCATTCAATTCGTCAAAAAAAGGTCCATTCCAGCCACCTAACTCTGTATCTTTTCCACAAATCCCTCTCCCTGAACCTCCCTGATGTCTGAAATAATGACGAATGCCTTTTTGTCGATTTTTCGCGCAATGTGGCTAACGCTGCTGATCTGTTTCCGGTCGACCACGCACATCAGCGTTTTTCGCTGTCTGCCGGTGTACATTCCTGTTCCCTCCAGCACGGTAACACCCCGTCCGAGCTGTGACATGACGGCATGTCCGATCGCTTCATATTCATCAGAAATGATATATGCCAGCTTGGCGAAACTTCCTCCCGCCACGATCATATCCATCAGTCTGGTTGTCAGATAAACCGCCACGGCCGCATACACCGCCGACCGTATTCCAAACACCCACGCCCCCGCCGCAATGATCAGGCAGTCCAGTACAAACAGGATCTGCCCCACCGGATAATACGGCAGAAAATGATGGATCACCGCCCCCAGAAGATCCGTTCCCCCGGTCGAACATCCTCTGGAAAACACGAGACCAAGTCCCGCCCCCGTCAGCACTCCGCCGACAACCGCTGCAAGCACAAAATCCTTTTGTGGAGCAGACGGAACCGGGATTAGAAAAAGAGCTGCCGTAAAGCAGATATTTGCCACAAGAGTCATCCTCATGTAATGTTCTCCCTTAATCCTCCACGCCATCCAAAAAATCGGAATATTAAGAAGCAGATTGCTCAGCCACACCGGCATCTGAAAGCCGATCCACCGTCCGGTCAGCCGCCGAATCACAATAGACAGCCCTGACATACCTCCTGTCACCATTCCGAGCGGCTCATACACAAAGTTGACTGCCAGTGCCATGCACATAGTCCCCGCCACGATCCGGATAAGATCCGGTCCATATTTTCCGAGCTTCCCTTTTCCCTCCATCATTCCTGTCTCCTTAAGAAAGGACAAAACCAACGCTTCGCCCCTCGGAATTACTTTCCCGATTCCTTTTTACCATCCAATGCGTTACGATCCTTCTCTGTACATAAAGAAAAAGGATGACACCTACCGGCTGTCATCCTTTGTATAATCATGTATCTCATTCTGATTATTATATTTGGTTATTTTCTTGCGAAATATACGCGTGCGGAAATCTTTTTTGACTGCCTGTTCCCGGAAAATACGATGATACAGAGCCTCCAGATGCAGCTTGCGCACCCATTCCGGTGTCTCCTTCTGCATCGCAAAGATAAGCTCTGCCACACCGCCGATCGCAATGCAGAGTCTTGCATTGAGCAGCGAGGAATGCTCCATGATCCAACCCTCCTGCAAGCCCACCGGCAGGTTCAAAAGTATCATATCCGGCGTATGACTGTTGATCTCGTTGACGATCGCCGCATCCTCCATGCCCTGTTCACAGGAATAGGAGCCTACCATCCGAAGCTCCGGCTGCATCTTCTTACAGTAATGCAGCAGCTTCTCCACTGCCTCCTCCGTGTCGGCAATGATATAAAGCGTCCGATCTTCCTTGATCAGATTCTCCAACATCATTCCAAGGCTGCGGTAATTAACTACCATGTCTCCCGCCTCCAGAGCATCGACATGATGCGTTGCCAGAAGTGCCTTTTCTCCCGGCAGAAACAGGTCTGCTTTTTCCAGAAGTGCACGGTACTCCTCATCCTCCATCGCCTTGTTCAGCATCTTCGTGGAAGCAAACATGATGACATCAAGATGATCATCCGTCAGATATTCATTCATTTTGCGGACAAAGACATCGTTACTCATCATATCCACGTCAATATCCATAATTTTAACTGATGCTTGCATAATCAAATCCCATTCTAATTGGCATCTACCGTGCCAAGAATAATTTCGATATCATAACCATCCGGTGTCTGACCTACAACAAGTTGCGGATCTTTGAAATAAGTCGTCAGATCAGCCCCCCACTTCTTTTTGGAAACAATGATCTTTGTTCTGGTCAAAACCTCCTGTGTATAATCACCAACCTTCGGCACAGTATAGCCGGCATCCACAAGTATCTTCTGCTTGGCTGCTGCCAGACCGGAGATCTTGCTTCCGTTCAGGATGATGATCTTTTTGCCCTTGGAGCTTACCTGCTTCTTGGCAGGAACTGACTTTTCTTCACTCTGTGGTGTTGTGTATGTCTCTGTTACATTCTCAATACCACTGATAAACTTTGATGCTGACGCAGTATCTACTGTAAACAGCTTGCCGTTGTACTCGCCAGGCAGCGCCCAGTAATGATACAGAGAGGAGTCCATCTTCATATATGACTCAATATATCCGATCTTATTGTATACTGTCAGGTTGGACTGTATTCCGTCCTGGTTATACTGATCCTTGATATACGCCATGATCTTTGTCTCATCGCCGGCAATATCCTTCAGCTGATTAGTAAAAGAATCGCTGAGCACCGTCACCTTCATTGTCACAGAAGAATTATACTGCTGTGCCTGTTCGCTTGGTGAAGGTGATGCGGATGCAGACTGACCAGAGCCGTCAAGCACCTTTGCGTACTGTGTTGTCATCTTCTGCTCCTGGTAATGCAGGTCGTAAATTTCCTGAGAGATCACCGTGAAATAACTGATATCTGTCTTTAACAGCTTCTCCATAATAAGCTCAGCATAACCATACGCCTCGGCATCCTCCAGATCGGAAAAATAACGGCGCAGCTTTGACAGACGTACGATCTGCGGAATCTCCTCATCCACAACACAAAGCTTCTGATACATCTTTGCCGGGATCGTATAATCTGCATTAGTCGGAATTGTAATATAATCCATATTGTTTGTCTTGGTGTTGCAGATCTCCAGCATCATATGGGTGATCATCTGCTTGTCATTGACCACGTAAATCAGATTTTTGGAAATCTCATCTGTCTTCGCCTGATCCAGAATAGATTCCAGCTCCTTCTCCTGTACATCCAGCTTTCCTTCCTCCAGCTGCTTTGACAAATATTGATAAGAAACCTTGTAGCTGATCACACCGACTGCGAGAATCGATACGATCACCAGAATAGATTTTAATAAGCTCTTAAAAAAGAACAACACTGCATTTTTTTTCATATCAGTACCTTTCTTTACCATCCGGATGCTCCGATGGAAAATTCGCAAATTTGTACAACATTCCAGCAAATTATAGCAAACTTCCTAAAATGTGTAAAGCCTTGTATTCAAAGTCACTTTCATTTACTATATAGCTGCTATATATAGTACAGTGAAATTGTCTAAGGAAAGGATTTGATCAGAAATGAACATGCATCACATTATCATCACCGGCGCATCCCGTGGAATCGGGCACGCCACAGCACTTTTATACGCTTCCATGGGCTGGAATATTTCAATCTGCAGCCGCCACTGTGATTATCAGATGACACAGACACAGGATGCGATCACGGCTGCGGGCGGACAGTATTTTTCCTTTTGCGGCGACATGGGAAATGCAGAGGATGCAGAGGAATTTCTGGCGAAGGCAGTCCAGACCTTCGGGACTCCGGAGATCCTTGTCAACAATGCCGGTATCTCTCATATTGGTCTGTTGCAGGATATGACTCCGATGCAGTGGGATGATATCATCCGCACAAATCTTTCCTCTGTCTTTTATACCAGCCGGGTGATCATCCCTTATTTCCTACAGGAAAAGCACGGCCGGATCATCAACGTTTCCTCTGTCTGGGGCAGTGTCGGCGCATCCACGGAGGTCGCATATTCTACAACAAAGGGTGGGATCAACGCCTTCACCAAGGCACTGGCAAAGGAGCTGGCACCAAGCGGCATTCCGGTTAATGCCGTTGCCTGCGGCATGATCGACACCTCCATGAACAGCTTTCTTGATCCGGAGGAGCTTGCCGCCGTCATCGACGAGATTCCTGCCGGACGAGCCGGAACACCACAGGAAGCAGCTGCTCTGATCCGTCAGGTTGCCGAAGCCCCGGACTATATGACCGGTCAGATCATCACGCTCGATGGCGGCTGGATCTGACCATTACCGTTCATAAAACTCTTTCGTATGCACGATCTCCGGCGGCACCTCTACCTGATCCTTTTCCCATACACGAAACTTCATATCGTATTCTTTACACTTTTTGGCACGTTCTCTCTCAAAGCGTGCCATCGCATTCATAAATACCGGCTGTCCCTGCAGATTCTGACGCAGTTCCTGCGTAAACGGGCAGTAGGTTGCCATGATCTCGCGCACCGGCTTGCTAAGCAGCATACCTCCCTGGGATTCATGCAGGATCCAGTTCATGTAATCCGCCGCAAATATTTCTCTGGAATTATTCCGGTGCTTCTGTATCTGAAGCTTTAATTTCTCCTTACGATCATCCGACAGATCCCTGTTCTTGCGGTAAAACTGCAGGAAATCCGAATACTCACTGGTGAGCGACTTATACTGGATATTATTCCAGTACACGCCCTGCATCGTACGACACAGCTCCCACCGGAAAGAACCCGCCAGATGCGCTACTGTCTTGTCCAGATCTCCCTCCAGAAAAGCCGGAAGGATCAAGCGTCCCTCTGAATCTCTCTTTCTGCCGCTGCGCTCCTGCCACATGATATCTCTCGATCCCACAGTCGGCATCAGTATCACATCCGGACAGACCTCCACCTGAATAAATTCCTTCTTGATGCCGGAGATCTCTCCCGTATAAAGCACCTCCCGGTAAAAGACGGAGTAATCGATCCGGCGCAGTCTGTTAAACGCCGCAGAGACCTTCTCCTTGGAAAGAAAATTCCTTTCCAGATTAGAACAGCCCTCGGTATACAGAAACGGCACAAAGGATACGATCTGACCACTGACAAGACGGTGCGTCAGCCGGAACATGTTCATAACCTCAAAATGCAGTCTCTGTTTCCGGCTTTTGAGCAGGCTCTTCTTCTGCTCTTCGGTAATCTCTTTATTTTTTAATTTATCCCGAAGAAATTCTTCATAATCCATATCAAATTCATTCTTGGACGGCATACGATCCCCGTCCATCACTGCTGTGAGCCATTCCTTCATATCAAAGACATGACATCCGTTTTGGTAGATGCTGCCCTGATCCAGCGTCAGAAGATCCTCGATCATATCCTCCCTGAGCAGCCGTTCGCTCAAGAAGCCGTAGCGCAGGAAAAGCTCCACCTCTATCGGAGCCTCCTCTGCTGACTGATAATCCTTTAGAAAAACCTTCTCGTAGATCGGATAGTAGTCCTTCATAAGATTACGTCTCAGGCTCCTCGCCTCATCCGTCGAGCTTTCCTTATCCTCCAGCGCCTCAAACTGTGCTACGAGATCTTCAAAGCGCCCGGCGCATTCCTGTTCGATCTCCCCAAAGGAAAGAATCGTTCCCAGCGAATCCACAAGCTCCGACACATCGACGCCGCAGTCCTCCACAAGCGCCAGCGTATCTCCCGGCACGTCCGATCCGCCTGTGCCATGCGAAGGATTCAACAGATTATAATATGTCTCCTCCATTGTTCCACGGTCGATCACACACTCCACATCCGCCCGCTTCTGCAGGACACTTTCCAGAGAATTGATCCGGTCGATCACCTCATCAAGGTCTGTCATCACTCCGGAAGCATCCTGGCCGGCACGCTGCAACGTCTGCGCAAACCCAGCCACCGCCAGATACAAATTTCTGCCGTCGAGGATCAGATAGAGCATCATATGACACAGATATTACGTCAGCGACTTACTGTAATCATGGAGCT
>ENA-ORKV01000264-ORKV01000264.1-human-gut-metagenome-genome-assembly--contig:-NODE-264-length-71297-cov-5.321960_pt1 | contig 71297 bp, 65 predicted proteins | sample MGYA00243058_ERZ508805 | MGnify/ENA primary metagenome ERZ508805 (study PRJEB26277, sample SAMN04329770) | human gut metagenome | biome: human-associated habitat | host: Homo sapiens | place: USA...
TTTGCGAAGGAGATTTTGACCCTCATTACAGGCTGATGGGAACAGACAGGTAGAATAACCCAAAGACACAAGACAGGGCTTATGGGGCAGATCCGCTTTGCGGCTTGCCCCGTAAGCCGATTTTTGTTAGGCCAAAGGCCTGTTTTCCATTGTGGAGTTTTTCGTGTTCCGAAAAACGGAACTTTGGGAAACAAATAAACCACTTGCTCTGCGAGTGGTTGAAATTGCTTTAGCTTACAGTAAAAAACCTCCAATGTTACAATAGTGTTGGTTCGCCAACCGCACTAGAGGACAAAGGAGGTATCCATATGGATAATAATAGTTTATCACATACAAAGTGGAATTGTAAGTATCATATCGTTTTTGCACCGAAATATAGAAGAAAGATAGCATATGGAAAGATCAAGCAGGACATAGCGAATATACTGAGTATGCTATGCAAGAGAAAAGGTGTAAAAATAGTGGAAGCAGAAATATGTCCAGATCATGTGCATATGTTGCTAGAGATTCCACCGAGTATGAGTGTTTCGTATTTTGTAGGGTATCTGAAGGGAAAAAGTACATTAATGATATTCGAACGCCATGCAAATTTGAAATATAAGTATGGAAATCGACATTTCTGGTGTAGAGGGTATTATGTAGATACCGTAGGGAAAAATGCGAAAAAGATACAAGAGTATATTGCAAATCAATTACAAGAAGATTTGGAATATGATCAAATGACACTAAAAGAGTATATCGACCCGTTTACGGGTGAGCCAGTAAAACGTAACAAATAAGATAAGCCCTTTAGGGCTTAGTAGGTGAATGATGTTGCGATTGACGAACCCTTCGATGGGTCTTTAGACCCAGTGCCGGTAAAAGACCCTTATAGGGTCAAATCAAGCCACCGGCTAAGCCGGTGGTCTTGACTAACAAGGAGGTGGTCGAATGTCTGATAACTGGGTAGTTCAGAATTTAGAGAACGCCCTCAATACTTGGAATGAGAAGTTAGCCGAGATATGGACGCTCATTACCCAATCCCCAGAGAATTTTAAGGGCGGTGCGATATGGAATGTCATTGTTGATATTCACGGGGCGTTGCAGGCTATCGGGCTTGCCCTGCTCGTGCTGTTCTTTGTGGTGGGCGTGATGCGTACCTGCGGCAATTTTGCCGAGGTCAAGCGCCCAGAGCAGGCGTTGAAGCTCTTTATCCGTTTTGCCCTTGCCAAAGGTGCGGTAACCTACGGCTTGGAGCTGATGATGGCTCTGTTTAAGATTGTGCAGGGTATCATATCAACCATTATGACCGCCGCAGGCTTCGGTGCTGCACAGCAGACGGTGCTTCCGTCAGAGATTGTGACAGCCGTTGAGGACTGTGGCTTTTTTGAGAGCATCCCCCTATGGGCGGTCACGCTCATTGGCGGTCTGTTCATTACGGTGCTGTCGTTCATTATGATTATGTCGGTGTACGGGAGGTTTTTCAAGCTGTACCTTTATACCGCCATTGCCCCTGTCCCCCTCTCCGCCTTTGCAGGAGAGCCGAGCCAGAGCGTCGGCAGGAGCTTTATCAAGAGCTATGCCGCCGTATGCCTTGAGGGGGCAATCATCGTGCTTGCCTGCATCATCTTTTCCGTGTTTGCGGCTTCCCCGCCTGTCGTCAATCCCGATGCGGCGGCGGTCACGATGGTATGGAGCTATATCGGGGAGCTTGTATTCAATATGCTCGTCCTTGTCGGTGCGGTCAAGATGGCAGACCGTGTTGTACGGGAAATGATGGGCTTGTAAGGGAGGTGCGAATGAATTGGAAGTCAAGATAAATAAGGAAATCCGTAATTACACGGAGAGTATGTTTTTCGGGCTGTCCCTGCGGCAGTTTATTTTTTCTGTCCTTGCCTGCGGCGTGGCGGTGGGCTTGTATTTTCTGCTCCGTGGCAGGTTTGGCACGGAAACCCTCAGTTGGATGTGTATTCTGGGGGCTTCCCCCTTTGCCATGATGGGATTTGTCAGGTACAACGGCATGACCGCAGAGCAGTTTGTATGGGCATGGATTAAATCGGAGTTTCTGATGCCAAAGAAGATTTTGTTTGTGCCAGACAATCTCTACTATGAAGCGTTGAAGCCGAATATCGAAGCAAGGGAAAAAGGCTTGCCCGCCCCGACACAAAAGCAGAAACGCAAGGCGGGAAAACCAGAGAAAAAGAAAGCAAAGAAATCAAAAAAGCGTAAGGAGGCAGAACATGATAAAAACGCTTAGAAACCTGTTCAAGCAGGATAAGGAAAAGTTTGTCGTGCCGAAATCGGTGCAGGCGGTCATCCCCATGAAAACTATCTGGGAGGATGGGATTTTCCTTGTCGGCAAGAACAAATATGCAAAGACCTTTAAGTTTGAGGACATCAACTATGCCGTGGCGAGCCGTGAGGACAAGGAAGCGATGTTCCTTGAATACTCGGAGCTGCTTAACGCCCTCGACAGCGGGGCGACCACGAAAATCACGATTAACAACCGCAGGCTTAACAAAGCGGATTTTGAGCAGACCATCTTAATCCCGATGGCGGAGGACAGTCTGGATAAGTACCGCAAGGAATACAACAAGATGCTGCTTGACAAGGCGACAGGGGCTAATTCCATTGTGCAGGACAAATATGTGACTGTATCAGTATGCAAGAAAAACATTGAGGAAGCGAGGAATTATTTTGCCCGTGTGGGTGCTGACCTTATCGGGCATTTCAACCGTCTTGGCTCAAAGTGTACGGAACTGGATGCCAATGATAAGTTGCGTATCTTCCATGACTTCTACCGCACGGGTGAGGAAACGGCATTTTCCTTTGACATGGCACAGACCATGCGGAAAGGTCATGATTTCAAGGACTATATCTGCCCCGACTCCTTTGAGTTTGAAAAGGATTATTTCAAGATGGGCAACAGATACGGGCGTGTGATTTTTTTGAGGGAATACGCCGCCTATATCAAGGACAGCATGGTGGCGGAGCTTTGCGAATTAAACCGTAACATGATGCTCTCCGTTGACGTCGTCCCCGTCCCTACGGACGAAGCCGTGCGTGAGGTGGAGAACCGCCTGCTTGGGGTGGAAACGAATATCACGAATTGGCAGAGGAAGCAGAACCAGAATAATAATTTTTCCGCTGTTATCCCCTATGACTTGGAGCAGCAGAGAAAGGAAAGCAAGGAATTTCTGGATGATTTGACGACCCGTGACCAGAGGATGATGTTTGCGGTGCTGACGATGGTGCATACGGCTGACACCAAAGAGCAGCTCGACAATGATACAGAAGCTCTCTTGACTACCGCAAGAAAGCACTTGTGCCAGTTTGCGGTGCTGAAATATCAACAGATGGACGGATTAAATACAGCTCTGCCATTTGGTGTACGGAAGATAGATGCCCTGCGTACCCTCACAACAGAGAGCCTTGCAGTGTTTATACCGTTCCGTGTGCAGGAAATTTACCACGAAAACGGCGTGTATTACGGGCAGAATGTTATCAGCAAGAATATGATTATCGCCAACCGCCGCCACCTGCTCAACGGCAACTCCTTTATTCTCGGCGTGTCGGGTGCGGGCAAATCCTTTACGGCAAAGGAGGAAATGACGAACATCATTTTGACCGACCCTAATGCAGATGTGATTATTATAGACCCCGAACGGGAATATTCACCGCTTGTAAAAGCCATGCAGGGCGAGGTCATCCACATTTCTGCGACAAGTGAAAACCACATTAACGCTATGGATATGAACTCTGATTACGGCGATGGTGCAAACCCCGTTATTCTGAAATCAGAGTTTATTTTGTCTTTATGCGAGCAGCTTATCGGCGGTGCAAATCTTGGGGCAAAGCAGAAGTCCATCATTGACCGCTGTACGGCGAGCGTGTACCGCTACTATCAGCAGGGGAACTATATGGGGACGCCGCCGACCTTGCAGGACTTCCGTGAGGAACTGTTAAAGCAGAACGAGCCAGAAGCACAGGAAATCGCCCTTGCGATTGAGCTTTTCACGGACGGCTCTCTCAATACCTTTGCCAAGCATACGAATGTTGACACCCACAGCCGCCTTATCTGCTATGACATTTTGGATTTGGGCAAGCAGTTACAGCCTATCGGTATGCTTGTGGTGCTTGACAGCATCTTGAACCGCATCACGATGAACAGGGCGAAAGGCAGGAACACCTTTATCTTCATTGATGAGATTTACCTGCTGTTCCAACACGAATACTCCGCAAACTTCCTCTTTACCCTCTGGAAGCGTGTAAGAAAATACGGTGCGTACTGTACTGGAATCACGCAGAACGTGGACGACCTCTTGCAGAGCCATACGGCGAGGACGATGCTTGCCAACAGCGAGTTTATCATCATGTTAAACCAAGCGTCCACAGACCGTATTGAGCTTGCGAAGCTGCTTAACATCTCCGACCTTCAGATGAGCTATATCACGAATGTAGGGGCAGGACAGGGCTTGCTCAAGGTTGGAAGCTCACTTGTTCCTTTTGTCAATAAGTTCCCACGCAATACGGAGCTGTATAAGCTGATGACGACTAAATTTGGGGAGTGTTAGGAAAGGAGGATTTTTATGTCAGAGATAAGGTTTCGCAATGCGGCACATCGGGATTTCTTTCTGGAGAACATGATGAAATGCAAAGTGAATGACTGCTACCATAGGGCATTTTTCTATGTCATGGGGATTGCGGGGGAAACAAGAAGAAATATCAATTCCATGTTCGACTTCAAGACGGACTGCATCAAGCCAGAGGGGATGCACGCAGGATGGCAGACAAGCGGCACGGTCAAGGTCTGCCACCTTGCCTTTAACCTCTGGAACGGTTACGCAGAGGAAGGGCGTGAGAAATATTCCACGCCAGAGGAATTGTTCTGCTGCGAGTTTGCCCCGTACTTCATGGAGGGCGTCAAGGTAAGGTATCCCGAATATTGCAGGGATTTATCCACACCTAAAAAGCAGACAGAGCCAACACGGTAAACAAAACAATCTAAGGAAACACCCTGCGGGTATCCCTTTATGCCCAAGAAGCAGGGCAAAATAAAGAAAGGAAAAGCCTATGAATCTGAAAAACTATAAATCCATTATCTGTATCGCTGCCGCTGTTGCCCTTTTGGGAGCAGCGGCTTTTTGCGGTTATCACATTTACCATCACTATGCACAGGTGGACGAGCAGACGGAAGCCTTTGAGGAGATTGCTGAGGTTGTGGAAAATGCCCCTGCGGAGGAAGAAAAACCAGAAGATAAACCTGTCAGAGAGGGCGAGGATATTCTGGCGAAGTACAAAGAGCTGTATTTGCAGAATGAGGATATGGTCGGTTGGATTTCCATTGCCGGCACGACAGTCAATTACCCTGTCATGCAGACGAAGAATACCCCGAACTTCTATCTGAAGCACAACTTTGAAAAGGAATACAGCGATTTGGGAGTGCCTTATATCCAAGAGGACTGCGACATTTTAACAAGCGACAACCTCATTATTTACGGTCATCACATTAAAGGGCAGAAGATGTTCGGGGCTTTGGAAGATTACAAATCCAAGAGCTTTTATGAGGAACACAAGACCATCCAGTTTGACACACTCACAGAGCAGGCGGAGTATGAAATCGTTGCCGTATTCAAGACCGTTGCGTACAGCTCGGAAGGCTACCGCTATTATGATTTTGTCGATGCGGAGAATGAGGAAGAATTTAATGCCTATGTCGGGAAGTGTAAGGAGCTTGCACTGTATGATACGGGCGTGACTGCCGAGTATGGCGACAGGCTCATTACCCTCTCCACCTGCGAATATTCCGCACAGAACGGCAGGCTTGTCGTGGTGGCGAAAAAGGCAAACTGAAATGACCGCAAATCCTCTGGGAAAGGAGGTTTTGTATGGCTGATATAAAGACCAGAGATGCGGTCAAGGGTACGATAAAGACCATAGACAAAGCCGCCATAGCCAGTGAGCGTATGAAATCCGCTTATGCCAAAACAAAGGACAAGGCGGAGCAGGGATATTACGCAGAGGAAAATTCCCCGACGGAATATGCCGCCGATAAGTTCTCCCATGCTTCGGGGCGTATCAGGGACGAGGGCATCCACCAATTCAATAAGCAGGGGCAGAAAAACGTGGCGGCGACAAGGGAGAATATCGGAAAGGGAAAGGATAAACTTGCCGATTTTAAGGCGAAAAGGGCGGCGAAAGCTGCCGAGCAGAAAAAAGCACAGGCATTTGCAGAACAGAACGGCTCTCTGATCCGAAACGGGACAGCGAGCCGTTCCCCTGTTTACGATGCCCCTGTGAAGCCTGAAGCTCCCCAGACAGCGGCAAATTCGTTGATAAAGACAAGACAGCAGGGGAAAAAGACAATTAAGACCACCGCCAGAAATGCGGAAAAGACTGTAAAGACTACCGCCAGAGGGACGGTCAAGGCAACGGAAAAAGGCGTGAAAACTGCACAGGCGACCTCTAAGGCGGCAATTAAGACTACCGAAACATCGGTAAAGACCGCACAGAAGGCGGCAAAGGCTTCTGCCAAAGCAACCCAAAAGGCGGCACAGGCGGCGAAAGCAACCGCAAAGGCGACAGCCGAAGCAACGAAAGCAACGGTCAGGGCTACCATTGCCGCAGTCAAAGTGATTATCGCAGGCACAAAGGCTCTGATTTCCGCCCTTATCGCAGGCGGTTGGGTTGCCGTTGTGATTATTCTGATTGTCGTCCTGCTTGGCTGTGCCGTATCACTATTTGGCGGCGGCAGCGACAGCACTTCCTATACCCCTGTCAGTGCGGAGGTGGAAGCCTACGAGCCTTTGATACAGAAATATGCGAAGCAGTACGGAATCCCCGAATATGTGGAGCTTATCAAGGCAGTGATGATGCAGGAAAGCGGCGGGCGTGGGCTTGACCCCATGCAGGCGGCGGAGGGGAGCTTCAACAAGAAGTACCCCCATGAGCCGAACGGGATTAAAGACCCAGAGTATTCCATTGAGTGCGGCGTGCAGGAGCTAAAGGCGGCTCTTATCTCTGCCGAAGTGGAAAATCCCATTGACATGGAGCGTATCAAGCTCGCCTTGCAGGGCTATAACTTCGGGAATGGCTATATCTCTTGGGCAAAGAGCAACTACGGCGGCTATTCCTATGCTAATGCGGTGGAGTTCTCAACCATGCAGGCACAGAGGTTAGGTTGGGAAAAATACGGCGACACGCAGTATCCCGCCCATGTGCTGCGGTACTATCCATACGGACGGGCGTTCACAAGCGGCGGTAATCAGGCAATTGTGGAGGTTGCATTGACACAGCTCGGCAACGAGGGCGGACAGCCCTATTGGAGTTGGTACGGCTTTGACGGGCGTGTGGAATGGTGCGCCTGCTTCGTTTCGTGGTGTGCTGACCAGTGCGGCTATCTGGAAAGTGGTATTATACCGAAGTTTTCCCTCTGTTCAGATGGCGTGGACTGGTTTAACGGCAACGGACAATGGCAAGGTAAGGATTATGAACCGCAGGCAGGCGACATTATCTTTTTTGACTGGAGCAATGACGGTCAGGACGGCGATGCCGACCATGTAGGCATTGTGGAGAAGTGCGAAAACGGGATAGTTTATACCGTTGAAGGCAACTCTGGCGATGCCTGCCAACAGAACAGTTATCCTGTGGGATATTATGAAATCCTCGGCTATGGAATGCCAAAGTATTAGGCACAGGGCAAAAGAAAAACCAGAGGTTTATTCCTCTGGCTCTTTTGCCTTACATAGCCCGTTTGCGGTTGCTTCGATGACGGACAGCTCCTTATCGTCCAGGCGGTCAAGGGAAGCGTCCACACGCCTGCGGACGGAGCTTTTCTCCGTCTTTTTGTCCGTATGTATGTATTCGTCCACCGCCACGCCAAACATTGTGACAAGCTGAATGAACAGCTCCAAGCTCGGATACTGCCCTTCGTTCTCGATGGCTTGGAGGTGTCTGGGGTCATAATCAACGATACGGGCAAGCTGCTCTCTGGTCATACCTTGGGCTTTGCGGGCGGCTTTGATTGCCTGTCCTATCGGCTTGAAATCAAAGTCAAAATCGTTGTTTCTTTTATCCATAAGCTACCACCTGCTCTCTGAAAATCCTACCCTTATATTTTACAGAGATGTGGTTTCTGGAGGAACGGTCTGAAATCTCTCATAATAGGAGATTTAATCTCTATATTGGGGAGATTAAAAATCCAAAAGTAACTTTTTTGTGAACTCAGTCCTATTTACTTGACTTTTAGAACAGTGTTCAGTACAATACAACTGAACACTGTTCAAGGAGGAATAGCTATGAGCAAAAACGAGAATGTCAAAGACCGCATTATTTCTGTTACCATTGAACTGATTGAACAATATGGCGGAGATACCAAAAGTATCACAGCCCGAATGATTACGGAAAAAGCGGAAGTCGGATTAGGTCTAATAAACTACCATTTCGGAAGCAAGGACAATCTTATAACCGAATGTGTACAGCGTATCATTGGAGAAGTAGTTTCAGGCTTTCATATAGAACAAGAATTTCTATCTGATAAAGAGTGTTTAATTGCTTGGGCTACATATGTATTTGATTTTCTTTTTGAACATTCTGCTATTTCACGCATTTCTATTTTAGGTGATTTTCAAAATTATTCGCAAGATAGCAATTCTGTTTATACGCAGTATGGATTTGTGAAATCACTCAATAGTGATATTCCAGAGAAAAACAAACCAATGTTGGTATTTATCCTAACTGCGGCAATGCAGGTTGCATTTTTAGGAAGTGCAACAGTCAATCAAATTTTGGGTTATGATTTTACAAAGAAAAAAGACAGGGCGAAATATATCGAGAAGCTGGTTGATATTCTTTTTGAAGGAGCGGTGGAAGCAAATGAATAGGAAAATTGGAATGTACGGCTCTGCAATAAATTTACTTTCCGTCATTGGATTTGCAATATCTATGTTGCTTGAATTTAATGAGGGCAGTTATTTTTCTTCTATGTTCATAGCGTTTAGTTTTGTTATGATGATGTGTGGGTATGCCTTTTTTTCTGAAAAGAAATGCAAATTGGCAGGGTATATCGGAATGATTTTTGCCGCCGTGTATGTGGCAATTATTTTACTGGTCTACTTTGCGCAATTAACGACTATACGAATGAGCGAATTAACAGAACAGGCAGAAATGATACTTGATTTTCAGAAAATGGGGCTTATGTTCAATTATGACTTGTTGGGCTATGCGCTTATGGCATTAGCTACATTTTTTGCGGGATTAACAGTCGATACACAGACCAAACCCGATAAATTGCTAAAAGGGCTACTTATGATACATGGAGTGTTTTTTGTAAGTTGTTTATTATTTCCTATGTTTGGTTTATTTAAGGCAGATAGACCTGCTTGGATTGGCATAGCCGTATTAGAGTTTTGGTGTTTATATTTCTGCCCTATCAGTATTTTATCCTTTTTGCATTTTTCTAATTGCAAGGAATGAGGTCTGTAATGAAAAAAACAGAATGGGTACGCTGTCCTGTCTGCGGAAACAAAACAAGATTACAGATACGGGCAGATACGGAGCTTAAAAACTTCCCCCTCTACTGCCCGAAGTGCAAGCAGGAAAGTTTGATTGACGCTAATGATTTACAGGTAACAGTTATTAAAGAGCATAATCAAAAAATCTCTATGTGTTAAAACAACTTATCTGAAATGAGGTTTACGAGTTCAATGACACGGAAAGTATCACACATAAGTATCAATGTGAATTTGCGGCTCTTTTGCATATTTCTAAAATACAGTATAATTGAGCTATCTTAGTATATAGAGGTTAGTGCGTGAAAGGACTGAACATATGGAACTATCAGAGAAAATACAAAAATTGCGTAAGGAGCGTGGGCTTACGCAGGAACAATTTGCAGAGCAGTTATTTGTATCCCGTACTGCTGTTTCAAAATGGGAAACAGGCAGGGGTACGCCAAGTATGGAATCTTTGCAAATGATTGCGAAGTTTTTTGGAATTACACTTGATGAACTGTTACGAGCTGAGGAAGTCATTACGATAGCCGAGAACGAAAACAAGGAAAATATAAGCCGCTTTGCTTCCTATATTGACGGTATATTCAATATAGCCGCAGTCGTAGGTCTGCTTTTGCCTTTGTATAAGGTTGAACTGAATAATATATTTTATTCTGTCCCTTTATACCAATTCAAAGGTTGGCTTGCAGTCCTTTATTGGATATTCCCCATGGCGATGGCAATTTGCGGTGTTATCCAAATTGTGATAAACAAAGGTGAACGAGAAAAGCTAAAGAGGGGCATAAATATCATTGGCGTAATTTTGAATACGGGTGCTATTTTTGTACTTATTCTAAGTGGACAACCGTATCCTTCCGTAATGTTTTTCACTTTGCTTCTGATAAAAGGCACTGTAATGTTAATAAAAAAGAAATGACACGCAGGGTATCGCCTATGTGACAGCGGGGTTCTACCATTTTACTATTTCTTCCGTTATGATTTTTTTAAGCTGACAGCCGAAAAAATTATCAAAGGAGAAATAACAAATGGAAAGAAAAACAAAAAAGCAATTTATTATAGGAACAACACTTTTTGTTGTATTTATCCTCTATACAATGTCATTGACATTTGTGGATATGCAACCAATCGGTCCGCAAGGGTCTTATGTGGCGTATGCAGGTATTAACAAAACGGTACACGAACTGTTTGGTGTAAATATGATGCTCTATAACATAACTGATTGGGCAGGCGTTGTAGCGATATTCATTGCATTTGGTTTTGCCATACTCGGATTAGTGCAATGGATAAAAAGAAAAAGACTTTTAAAAGTAGATAGCAGTATTTTGGTTCTTGGCGTATTTTACATTCTTGTATTCGGCGCTTATGTGTTTTTTGAATTTAACGTAATCAACCGCCGCCCTATTTTGATAAACGGTATTTTGGAAGCATCTTATCCGTCATCTACAACAATGCTTGCTATGTGTGTTATGCCTACCGCTATGATGCAGTTCCATCGTCTAATCAAGAATTATAAAATCAGAAACACAGTAAACATTTTATGCGGTCTGTTTACGGCATTTATGGTTATCGGGCGACTTGTTTGCGGTGTACATTGGTTTACCGATATATTAGGCGGATTGATTTTTAGCATAGCTATGATTTTGCTTTATTGTTCTGCGAACAATTTTATTAGTTTGAAAAAGAATAAATCTGAGGAATAATGCTGAAAGAATAAGAGGAAATAACGGCTTATGATATTAAAAACAGAATGGGTTTTATGTCCCGTTTGCGGCAATAAAACTCGTAATCGAATACGAGAGGACACAGAACTGAAAAACTATCCTCTGTTTTGTCCTAAATGCAAACAAGAAACTTTGATTGAAGCAAAAAATCTAAAAATAACAGTTATAAAAGAGCCAGACGCACAGACGCAGAGCCGATGAATGAGTGAGCAATCACCGTTTATCGGCTCTGTTCTTTATATACCCATAGGTAGGACAAGCCCACCAAATAAAAAAAACGGAGTTTGGTGGGCGGTATCGTCACGCCCGAACAAATGACAGGTACACCTCTCCAGACCCCGTTTTGAGTTTGGAGGGGTGTTTTTATGTGTTGGTCGAAAACGGCTACACCGCTGCTTATCAGAAGCAGCAGCTATTTACATAGTATCACGCAGAAATGAGGATAACCTGTCAAAAAAATCCTTGCGTATGCGTGGTACTCTTATACCCCAAAAGTAGGTGTCAAATCTCTACATAATAGAAGCAATTTATCTTATATCCGCTTAGGTGTGACAGCCTTTGCGGATTTTTTTGTGTCGCTTTTTGCAGAACGCTGTAAAAAGCCAATTTGCGGCGTTGGCTGCCGTTCACCGCCTGCCAATCTGGAAATTTCTCAAAAATTTTCAGATTGGAGGTACACAGTATGGCTTATAACAAAGCCAAAGAAGAAAAGAAATGGCGGCTCTGGAAAGAAGCCGAGGAAAAGCAGTTGCGGAGTTTGGGGGTCAGCGAGGACACCATTGAAAAGCTCCGTGTTCACGATTGGGTGATTTTCAATTCCGACAGGCGGTACTATCAGCGTGTGCAGGAATCGGGTACATATCTTGATGAAGTCGCAGAGGACACGACACCGCCCGAAGTAAAGACCGTTGAGGATTTTCTGGACAGCATCGAAAATCAGCAGCTCTACCAAGTTCTGATTAAGGTGGACAGGCTTACTTTACGGATTGCTTTGATGAAGGTACAGGGATACTCCGTTCATGAGGTCGCCCTGCGTTTGGGCATTACCGAGAAAGCTGTTTACAGGCGGATGGACAGGCTCAGAGAAAAAATAAAAAAGTTTTCTAAGTAGAGGGGAAAATCAGGCTTCCCCACGGGCTACAGGGTGAGAGGACAAATCCTCTTGCCCTGTTTTCCTTTGTGTGGCGAAAACGGAGCAGCTCCTTGACAACCGAATACCCATTCGCCAAACACTTCCTCTTTGTGATTGTGATGAGCATAAGCGTGTGTAGCGGTACGCCACGACCTGCCATACGGCAGCGAGCGATGAAAGGTGGTGAGCCTATCTACCGACTCAAAATATCGGGCAGCTCCCGATTTCGCCATAACCCACAAAGAGAACAATGGTACTCCCGTCCAGTCACAGTCCGAGCGTGATTAAACCGTCGCAGGCAATGAGGGCGGCTCTGTCAGAACGACAGTTGGGGTGAAACTCCCGTGGCGTCAGTTCGATGCTGACCGTTTGGCGACTTCCCATTGCGTTTCGGGGTGTCGAGGACAAATAGGAACGCTCCTATCATAAAGCCAGACGCAGGGCGGTCTATGGAAACAGGGATTTGTTTTACACTCTCCCGACCTTAAATACTCCCTTGTGTCTGGCTGCTACATAGGCAGTACATACCTGCCTAAATTCAGATAGGAGGTCAGACCCAAATGGAAGAAAGAAAAATCAGGCGTGGCGACATCTACTACGCCGACTTAAACCTCGTTGTCGGTTCGGAGCAGGGCGGCACAAGACCTGTGCTTATTATCTCCAACAATACAGGGAACAGACACAGCCCGACAGTTATTATTGCAGCGATTACGAGCCGAGTACACACAAAAGCAAAATTACCAACACATACCTCAGTAAAGGATTTTGAGGGGCTTGATAAGGACTCAATTATCCTGCTTGAACAGATACGGACGATTGATAAGCAGCGGTTAAAACAGTATATGGGAATGATGCCCGATAACATAATGGCAAGAGTTGATAAGGCTCTTGCCATTAGTATTTCACTCAATAACAGACCTGAAAAGAAATGTGCAAAGTAGCAAAATCGGAGGGATTTGCACATTGGTCAGACTGCGGCTGTATCTCTATAATTTAGGGTACACAGCCGCTTTATTTTGCGGAGGTAGCCAGATGGAAAATGTTAAAACATCTCCAGATGCAGAACAGCCGCACGAGAGTATGGTTGATGAAGCGAAAAATTTTGATGTCTTTATCAAAGCTATGGTGCAGGTGGTTGAAAAATACGGAAGATTTGTTTTGCAGGAACTGGATAGCGTTGCGTAGGTTTACGCAACCTTACATATCACATTTTCCAAAATCATCGGAGGTGGTAGAATGGATCGAGAAGGAAAGAAATGTGTCCTGTATCCAAGGGTAAGTACCGAGATGCAGGTTGACGGATACAGCCTTGAAGGGCAGAAAAACAGTTTAAGGCGGTTTGCAGACCGTGAGGAAATGGAAATTGTCGGCGTCTATGAAGATGCAGGAAAGTCGGGAAAATCAATCGAGGGGCGACCTGCATTTAAGAAAATGCTTTCCGACATAAAAAACGGATTGGAGATAGATTATATTCTGGTCTACAAACTCTCCCGTTTTGGAAGAAATGCGGCAGATATTTTAAATTCGTTGGAGTTTGTTCAGTCCTATGGGATAAATCTTATTTGCATTGAGGAAGGAATTGACTCATCCCAGACAAGCGGGAAACTTTTAATATCTGTTCTCTCTGCCGTTGCGGAAATTGAGCGGGAAAATATCATTGAACAGACAATGAACGGACGCAGGGAAAAAGCAAGGCAAGGCGGATGGAATGGCGGCTTTGCCCCGTATGGATATTATTTAAAAGATAATCAGCTTTTGATAGAAGAAACCGAAGCTGAAGCAATCAGAATTATTTTTGATAAGTTCGGAAATTCAGATATAGGACTTGGCGGCATTGCCAAATATCTCAACTTGCAAGGCATAAAGAAAATCCCCCGACAGAACGGAAAATTAGAAACATGGAGTAGCCATTTAATACGGCAGATATTAGACAATCCTGTTTACTGCGGAAAAATTGCTTATGGCAGGAGAACACGGGAAAAGGTCAAGGGAACAAAAAACGAATATAAGCAGGTTCATACAGATGATTATATTTTGGAGGATGGACAGCATGAGGGAATTGTCAGCGAGGAACTCTGGCAAAAAGTTCATGCAAAGCGGAAAGCAACAGGAATTAAGCAGCCATCAAAGGTTGGCAAAGACAGGTCGCATCTTCTGACTGGCGTTTTGAAATGCCCTATTTGCGGCAGTTCTATGTACACGAATAAACACGCATGGACAAATAAGGACGGCACATATAAGGAAGTCTACTATTATATATGCGGAAGAAACAAGCAGGAGCGGGGACACCATTGTGATTATAAGGCATCTTTAAGAAAAACGGATATTGAGCCATTTGTCATTGAAGCGGTAAAGGAGTTGGTAAGTGACAAATATTTTGCCAGAGAGATAGAGAAAAGAATTGGTGTTCAGACGGACACAAGCACCGTAGATAAGGAGCTTGCAAATTATGAAAGTAAGCTGAAAGAAGTAGATCTGAATAAGGCTCGTCTGGAAAATGAGATTGACAATCTTCCTGTCGATGCCAAATTCCGTGAAAGAAAAATCCACGATATGACATTAAGACTTGATGCCCTGTATGACACGATGGTGGAATTAGAGGAGCGTATTGAAGATGCGAAGCTGCGTAGAAGCTCCATTGAAATGGAAGCCATCACTCTGGAGAATGTTTATAAAATCATGCAGAATTTTGGAAAGCTATATGCTATAATGAGTGACGAGGAGAAGAAAAGCTTTATCACCTACCTCATTAAAGAAATTCAGATATATCCGAACGGAGAATCAGAAATGCCGTTGAAGTCGATAGAGTTTAATTTTCCGATTTATATTGACGGCAAGGAAGTAAGGAAGGTTTTGTGGGAAAGGGGTAATACCGTTGAGACAATCGTGAAAATGCAGAGGATATAGTGTTTCAATGATAACTTATTGACTTTTATATTGACGTCGCATAAACTGTGTTTATACGTCTAAGGGAGAAAGACTAAATAAGTACATAGGGGGAATTTTATTATGGCGTACGGGGACAGTTCAGGTTTTATCATCATATCTTTATCAATCATACTTATAATTTTCAGTTGTATATGCTGGTATAAGATCTTTGAAAAAATGGGAATAGAAGGCTGGAAGGCATTTATTCCCGTGTACGATGTTTACTTAATGTGTGAATATTTGATCGGGGCACACAAAGGATGGATGTGTATTCTTACATTTATTCCGATAGTTGGAACTATATTTACTTTGTATTTATACTTCAAACTGTGCCAGAGCTTTGGCTATGGTTTGATGTTCCTGATAGGTTTCCTGGTGTTAAACCCGATTTTTATAGGTGTTTTAGGTCTTGGAGATTGTTATTATTCTGATATGACAAGTTAATAAAACAATGAATATAGTATAACGTCAAAAATCCGGCAGGTGAACAAGGAGTTCGCCTGCCGGATTTTTTGTACACATAGTATATGTTACTTAATTTTATAAATATTATTAAAAAAAATGATACAACATGACAAAATCAAAATGACTAAAGAGAATCAGATGTTTATAATACGGACAAAATGATAATGACATGGGCGGAGGATGTAGTAATGGAAGCATGTCCTGTTTTAATTCCCCAAAGGCCTCCGCTGCCTGTTTGATGCAGAATTCCAGAAGGGTGTTGATTCCATCAAAGCAGGAACGGTATATTCTGCAGATGAAGTTGATGCGGCACTTGCAAAGTAAATTCAAATAAATAAATAGAAGGAAGGAATCTTTTCGTAGCTCATTTGACACTATCGGTAGGGTTTAACATTGTGGGTATGATTTTTTTAATATTTCCATCTCAACAGTATATACTATCTTTAATAGGAAACAATTTTGCTATATTTTTGTCTTGCACATAAGACAAAAATGTTATACGATTGTTCTAGATAAGGGAGGACTGTGCCATGAATAGAGACACCTTAAAACAGATAATGATAGATCAGAAAGAGACCTATCTTAACAATACCATTATAACCAGACAATACCTTTTAGAAGAAAATGTTAATTATTGCTTTGTTGGGATCATAAGAACTGGTAAATCATATTTGATGTACCAACAGATAAAACAACTTGAATCAAAAGGTGTCCCCCTTTCACAGATAGTATACGTAAATTTTGAAGATGAGCGTCTTTTAGAAACTAAGGTTACAGATCTAAATACTATCTTAGAAATAGGTCTTGAAATGTCTGGCTCAACTAACAAGCCGTATTTGTTTCTTGATGAAATCCAAAACATAAACGGTTGGGAAAAATTTGTGCGTCGGATAGCTGATATGAAATACCGAATTAATATCACAGGAAGCAACAGCAAAATGCTCAGCAGCGAAATCGCTTCTACTCTCGGCGGAAGATTTATCATCATGAATATTTATCCATATTCATTTACAGAATATCTTACCGCCAATCACAGAGAAAAAAATTATCTTGATGTGATCAGTACCCAGGATAGAGCCGATGTATTAAGTCTGTACAACGAATATGTCACTTTTGGTGCTTTTCCCGAATTGGTTGATATAAAGAACAAACGTGCATTTCTTAGCAGTATTTATCAAACTATCTATCTTGGGGATATAATAACGAGAAATAAGATATCAGGCGGTTTTGCCGTAAAACTGATACTCAAAAAAATAGCCGAATCAGTTACCAAACCTCTGTCTTTCAGCAGATTGACAAACATATTAAAGAGCACCGGCATGGCCATAGGAAAGCAGACAGTCATAAACTACGTTGGCTACATGACCGACTCTTATCTTCTCTTTACCCTGCAAAATTATGCAGCCAAGCTTGTTGATAAAGAGACATCGCCAAAATACTATTTTATGGACACAGGTCTTCTTGGTCTTATGCTGCTGGATTCAAAATCGACCCAATTGGAGAACCTTGTTGCGATTGAACTTATCAGACGCTATGGCGTAGAAAATGTTTTTTTCTTTGAAAACAATGTAGAAATAGACTTCTATATACCTTCTGAAAGCCTTGCCATACAGGTAAGCCTGCAAGTTTTAGATGATATAGACACAAAAGAACGTGAAACTCGAGCATTTGCCAAATTAAACAATTTTATTCCCGGTTCCAAATGCATCCTTATCACCAACAGTGAAGAGACAAATCTTGAATATGATGGTATAGATATAGAGGTCATACCAATCTGGAAATGGCTTCTCATGGCGGATCTGTAACACCTGACACCTTTTACTGTTACAAGATTTATTAAATTGAGGTATGTAGACATGAGAGAAACTATTCAAAATTATTTTGAAAAAACGAATCAATATCCTAAATATTACTCAAATGAAGATTTTAGTAATATTTGTGATGATATAAAAAAAGAAATTGATAAGGGAGTATTTCTTATTAAGAGAAAAGATGAAACAGATCTGTCTGTGTTTGAAGAAAAATATGGATATACATTACCTACAGAGATTAGTGATTATATTAATCTGTTTTGGCATCCTTGTATTAGAGGATATTGTAATACTAAAGAATCTATTGTATTATTTTCCGTTTTGAAAAAGGAAGGAGATTCAAGTGATGAGATATTATTCTATGAAAATAGTTTGATTTCAATGGCTAAAGATTGGGAAGAGATAGGCGATATTAAAAAATTTATTCCTATAGGATGGCTTGGTTATTCTGGCGGATACGTCCTCTATGAAGTGAGTAGTCATAACATTTTTTTGGAAAATATGGATGTAGATGGAGAAGTGGAAGATAAGCCAATTGCCAATTCTCTAAAAGAACTTATTAACAATATGAATGTCAATCCGAATATTCGGGAAAAGGAGAAAAACAAATGCTGCTTATAGGATCCAGGATTCAGGAGTACCGGAAGAAAGCCGGGCTGAATCAGGAGGAATTTGCGGAAAAGATGGGAGTCAGCAGACAGGCTGTGTCCAAGTGGGAGAGGGATAAGGCGTATCCTGATTTGGACAGGCTTGTGTGTATATGTGAGATTCTGGATGTACAGGTTGGAGAACTTATATATGGAAAGGGTGAGGAGCCGGAGGCGCCGGAAGAGGTGTCCGGGGATGGGACTTCAGCGAATAATGCTGTCCATCTGAAGAATCTCAGGGGAAAAGGCAGGCTTGCCAGATTGAAAATATTATTTTGCGTGATGGCAGCCATATGCGTTTTCTGTGTAATTGTGGTGGCGGTGCTGTTTGTGAGGAACGAGTGGATCAGCCATTCAGATAAGAACGGAAATATGCGCGTGGAGAAGGTGTATCAGCAGTATACAAAAGCTGATCTGGCATATTTTGATGACAATGGCCGAAAGATCATGGATACTGTGTGGCTTGATGTACCGGGGGTACGGGATGGAGATTACATACAGTTGTACACAGGGGTGGACGGTGATGGTCTGTTTCTGAATTACAAGACATCAACCATAATTGCCGCAGCATTTGTCATGCTGGTGTTTATTATTCTTCTGATCCTCATTGGGCTTGAGATAAGAAGGATGAAGAAAGAAGATACACTTCAGATCATACTTGAGGATAAGACAGCCGATGAAAAAATGTAAAAAAATTGTCCGCGCGATCGTAATAGCATGCATACTGGCGGGAGCTGCATTTGTCGCTCTTGAGTTTATGGGCGTTATTGATCTGAACAGTGCGCAGAAGACGGAAGAAAAAAGTGAAACTGAACAGGATGGAAATAAAATAGCTGACGATGAGACAGAGCCATGGCATATAGTGTTCAAGGGATATGCCTTCTCTGTGAAGCCGGTAGGACTGGCGATCATACATGACAGTGGCTGCCTTAACATAAGAAGCTGTGATGATTATCTGATACAGATCGATGTGGAGGATAAGACGATTGCGGACTTCTGGGACAACAGAGAGCAGCGCAAGAAAAATATTGAAGACGCAGGTTATGTGATGGAGCTGGAGCCTGAGAAGTTCGAAATACAGGGGAAGGAATATATCAGATACATAGCGAGTCTTGCAAATGAACGAGGTGCGAAGTTCGATAGATCATATTTCTATCAGCTTATATGTGATGCCGGGGAAGGCCAGCGTTTCTTTACTTCGATAAGATTTGATGAGATAGATATAGATGCGCTGAGCGGGGCGGAGAGAGCCGAGGTATATGAGAAGGCTTCCGATGAAGCTGTGGCCATTGTTGCGGGGGCCGTTCCCACAGATGAGACAAATGATATGACAGGCGCATACTGGCAGGAGGACGATGCTATGGAGACGGGAGTAGTGGACAGTGTCGTGAATGGAGAGACTACCGTGTCATATGAAATCCCTGAAAATTACAGCCTTCAGAATGAGGGTTTGTCAGGTAAGACATACTATTCAGACAGTGATAAGCTCACGGTCGTGACATCGATCGTACCGTATAGCTGGATGACAGCATCTGATATGGCAGATAGAAAGACAAGGGCCGGAATATCAAAGGTGACAGAGGAAGGTCAGTGTGAGGTAAATGGTGTGACATTTTATTACTACACATATTCAACCTTATATATAAAGGACGGCAAGAGAAATATCACATACTATTTTAATGCATATGCTGATCTGAAGGATGGGAACATATATACAGTCAGCGGATTTGCCGATGATAATCCGGATGCCATGGACAGAGGCACTTATTATAGTTTCATGAACATTACGGAGAAATAAACACTATAGATTACAAAAAAGTGACGAAAACACCTATGATTTCGGTTTGCTACCCATAGTTGCCCCGTTGCAACCGATTACGGCTTGATAAAATATAGTGACATTCTTAATAATAAAGCCACTAGGTTTTAAGGAGGATTATTATATGAGGAACAAGAAAATGCTGATCGCAGGACTTATCACGGTGGTGATGGGAATTTCTATAGTGGGATGTGAAAATGATGGTAAATCCACCAGAGAGACGGAGTCAACAGAGCAGGTAACCGAAATGGAAATGGCAACGGAGGAGGAATCTGAGGCTGAGGATATAGGTGATACTGAATCTGATGGTTCATATGCAGATGAAACCGATTACAGTGATGACAGTGAGGAATCCACAGAATTTACGATGCCTGTATATGAGGATTTCACATTGGCATCGGGACTCAGCGAGAATTACGCAGATCTTGACAATAGGTCATTTGTATATAATGGAAAGAAATTCACTTTAGGTGAGTCCACCTTGAAGGATCTTATAGACGGCGGTATACCATTTGAGCAGAATTCACTCAATAACAGTGGCAACAATGTAAATAAAAATTACGAAACTGACAGATACACAGCAGACATAAATGACTACGTAACGATGCAGTTTATGTTTGGCAACTTTACTGACAGTGAGCAGAAGGCGGAGGATTGCGTTCTATCATATGTAAGGTATTCACACCTTTTTGTGCCAAACCCGGATTATGATGCCAGCATGAATGCAGAGATCAGTGAGATGATGCTTGACGGTGCAAAGCAGGTGAACTTCTCATTCCCTACAACTATCACCAAGGATCAGTTGCTTGAAAAGTGCAGCGAGAATGCAGAAGTAGATGGCAAGATAGTCAAGTACAGTGTAGATTCTGAGGTTTATATGGGAAGCAGCGGCTATACATTTGAATTTGACGATACAACAGGACAGCTCAAAGAGGTCAGAATAAGCTGGCTTCCGTAACTAAAAAGTAATCAGAATAAGGGCCAGAAGAAAAGCCGGATATCTCTATAAAATAGGGATACCCGGCTTTTGTGAGTTGTTTTTATTTACATGTCGTCGTGTCCGTCATCGAATTCGCTATCTTCATGGTCAATGAATTCGCGGCTTGTGACTTTCTTGCGATTTCTTTCATTTTCAACCATCTCGGATAAAAGCTCTTTAACATCCTTGGACTTCTTGATGTTCTTAATCTCAAAATCTCCGAGCGTTTTGTCTGCTGAACAGCACTTGATGGTTCCGAGACCGAAGATTCTCTGACCGAGTGTACGCTTAAGTGAGATATCCATGATCCTGTAGAGGCGAACCTCATCCTCCTTGGTGCTTAAGAATCCGGTGCTTATAAATAGTCTGTCATCGGACAGGCTGTATTTGGTGAATGACCAAGGCAGTCCGAATAAAGTCCGTTTTCTGTCTTTCCATACGATATTTGGCATACGTAACCCTCCCTGATATTTTTTTTGATGTTATCACGGCTTGGCGCATTTGTAAACCAAATGTGTGTTGTGCACGGCAGAGTTTATAGGGTGGTAAGCAGTATGCAGTTAACAGAAAAGCATTCAACTGGATTGTTGTAGAGCAGTTTTCTCGATGGACACAGCCAGAGTATATACTGGAGGCAACTAATCCTTTTTGTTGTGTGCGGGCGCTTGCAGGTGATATAATTGGCACAAGTGAACGTTTGATATAATACAAATTATAAGATCATGAGGACATAGAATGGATAAGACACAACGTATACATGCGCAGGCAGATTCTGATATGAGTGCACATGGCAGCTCAAAAGATAAAAAGGCAGAGAACACAAAAGAAAATAAAAAAACACAAAAAAAACATTCGTTCCATTCGAATATAAAGGTGCGGACTTTTTTGGTAGCTGTACTGACGTTTATAGTGGTTAACGCTGTAGTACATCTTCAGCTCCTGAACACGGAGAATCAGGAGAAACTCAAGGCGACTTATACAGCAGAGTCTACCATAAGGCGTCTAGGTTCGCAGATAGACAAGTATCTGTCCAAGACTGATATGCTAAAGAGTATGATAGAGTCGGGATATGATATAAAAGAAGAAGAATTTAACAGACTGGGCGATTTTCTGTTGGATGATGATGATGTCATTGGTGCAGTGGAACTGGCAAAGGATGGGGTTGTGAATATGGTGTACCCGATGGCAGGAAATGAGGCTGCGATTGGACTTGATATGCTGAACAATCCTAGAAGAAGCAGGGAAGCAAGGCTGGCCAGGGAAAGCGGCAATTATACCATTGCGGGGCCATTCGAACTTGCGCAGGGCGGCGTGGGAGCGCTGCTGTTTGATCCGATATATGTGACAGGTGATCAGAAGGACAAGGAATTCTGGGGATTTGCCATTCTTATTGTGAATTGGGACAGATTTATAGATGAGACAGAGATATCGAAGCTGGAGGATGCCGGCTATCACTATCAGGTGTGGAGGAAGCTGGACGAAGAGGGGCAGAGGACGATGATAGCCAGCTGCCAGGATGAATCGCTGAAGAATGACATCGAGGTAGACTGTGATGTTCCAAATGATACATGGTATTTTGATATTGTTCCGGTAAAAGGCTGGGTATCCGGGAACCAGCTGCTGCTCGGAAATGTACTTTGCTTAGTCGTTGCATTGCTCATAGGGTTGGTGTACTGGCAGTTCGCCATAAGACACAGGAAAGAACAGTCATATATGGCAGAAATAGAGAAGACAGCGGAGAATGCCAGACTTGCAAATGAAGCAAAAACCAGGTTTCTGTTCAATATGAGTCACGATATAAGAACCCCGATGAATGCCATCATAGGATTTGCACAGCTGCTCAAGGATCATGCGGATGATAAGGATAAGGTGAATGAATATACATCCAAGATAAGTGCATCGGGATCTGTTCTGTTGTCGATCATCAATCAGGTGTTGGAGATGGCAAGGATAGAGAGCGGAGAAGCGGAACTGAATGAAGAAGTGGGAAATCTGCGGGAACTCACAGAGTCTATCAAGGCGGTATTTGAACCGGAGATCAGCAGGAAAAAGCTGTCCTGCGATTATCTTGTCAAGGTTACTGAAGAGTTTGTAAGTTATGATGAGACGAAGGTTCGTGAGATTTTACTCAATATAATTGGAAACTCGGTGAAGTACACTCCGGATGGAGGCAACATATCGGTGAGGGTTGAACAAATATCTAAGGGAGATCAGGGCAGTGCATCGTACAGATTTACGGTAGCGGACACGGGAATCGGCATGAGCGAAGAGTATCTGCCTCACATATTTGAAGAGTTTACCAGAGAGAGAACAAGCACAGAGACGAGAGTGGAGGGTACAGGACTTGGACTTCCAATCGTGAAGTCGCTTGTAGATATGATGGGAGGCAGCATAGATGTGCAGAGTAAAGTGGGAGTTGGAACTACCACAACAATCGTGCTGACGTTTGCGGTGGCAACCAACACCGAAGTGCTCACGAGCATGGATCAGAGCTGGGAGAACATAGCGGACAGGCTTTGCGGCATGAGGATTCTGATGGCGGAGGACAATGATCTCAACGCCGAACTTGCGGTTACACTACTTGGAGAAAGGGGGATTCTGGTTGATCGTGCGGTTGATGGAGTCCAGTGTATTGAGATGCTTAGAAGCAGACCTTCCGATTATTATATTGCAGTGCTTATGGATATACAGATGCCAAACATGGATGGATATCAGGCGACAGAGATAATCAGGGGCCTGGGAGATGCCCGGGCGAAGATCCCAGTCATTGCCATGACTGCAAATGCATTTGACGAGGACAAGAAGAAGGCATTTTCTGCAGGGATGAATGGACACGTCGTAAAGCCTGTGGATTTGGAACGCATATTCACTGTACTCGGAGATGTATTGGAAGTTGGCAAAGAAATTAAAAATTAAACTACAGGTTTACTTTTAACTAGTAGTTTATATGTGTTATATTAGATGAAGATTCCTTTTAAAACTCAATAAAGGTGTCATGAAAGATTTCGACGGCATTCTGACCGAAGAAATATTTATATTAGCAAAACATATTTACATATCATACCCTGCTATAGGCATATTAGGTTGGAAAAATTGGTGGAACCTAGTTTATAGCACATTTAAATTTCATATTTAACAGGGAGGTATAATTATGGCACAGATGGAATTTCCAGTTATTGATCTTCAGGCTACAGGCAGGAGGATCAAGGAAGTGAGAGAGAAGAAAGGGATCACAGTAAAGACATTGCAGATGTTCTTGGGATTCAACGAACCCGTGTCGATCTACAAATGGCAGCGAGGCGAATGCCTGCCGACATTCGACAACATGTACGCAATGGCCTGCCTCTTCGGGGTAGGAATTGACGACCTTCTGGTGGGAAACCGCCAGGAGGTTGTTTTTTTGCACTTTCGTCTCCGGGGACGGAGGGGACAGGTACCACCGTCCCCATTAAATATTTGATTAATGGTGGTAGTGTGTTACAATTATATTTATGTGTAAGTATAGATTTGAGCTGATCTGGGACCGGAATAATGTACGTGAAATGGGGGAATTCGGTATGAAGAATGTAAGCAAGAGGCAGTATATACTGACGCTGATAGTGAGTTTTGTTGCGATTGTGGTACTGTCGTTATGTACGATCATGACATTTTATAGGAAGTCAGTGAATGATACTCTGGCTTTGGCGGCAGAGACTGTTAAGCAGGAGCAGGAATATATGAATTCGTATCTGAATCGAGCCGTGGATGCGGTGGAAGTTACGAAGATCACTGTGGAGCATATGATGAGAGAAGGCCAGTCGGGGCAGGATATACTGAACTTTCTCACGAATGAATCGGATTATTATCTCCAGGATATAGATGCGGCGTTCACAGGTGTATATGGCTTTATAAACGGCGAATACCTTGATGGCACAGACTGGGTTCCCAACGATGATTATGTTCCTCGGGAGCGGGCATGGTACAAAGCAGCAGTGGCGGCAGACGGCCAGCCAACCCTGGGCCAGCCGTACATCGATGCGCAGACAGGTGATATTCTGATGTCAGTCAGCCAGTTACTCTATGATGGTGTGAGCGTAATATCTCTGGATGTAACTCTGGATCAAATACAGGCTGAGACGGAAAAAATCAAATTAAATGGTCAGGGATATGCATTCGTCTGCGACAAGTCAGGCTTGGTGATAACCCATTCAGACAAGAAAGATGTAGGACAGGACTATACTCAGGGTGAAATGTCTGTACTCATGAAGGGCATAACGGACAATGACGGCGAACCATTTCAAGCGGTTGTTGATGACAAGAAGGTGACGGTTTTCAGCTGTTCCATAGTTGATGAATGGTATGTGGTCATGGTCATCACAAATGAGAAGCTGTACCACGGAATAAGAAACCTGATAGGCTACGATATAGGCGTTGGAATAGTTTTATATATAATTATAGTGTTCTTCTGTACCAGATCCAAGAATAGTACGGATGCAATCATGAGCAAGCTCGATGAGACAAATAACGAACTCACAGACCTGAATAATATGGTCATGCAGGCATTTGCCAAGACGATAGATGCAAAGGACAAATACACAAAAGGCCACTCCGTGCGTGTTGCCAGATACAGTCGTGAGCTGGTGAAGCGGATGGGCGGAACAATCAGGGAGCAGGACGAGATATATCAGATAGCACTGCTTCATGATATGGGCAAGATACGTATTCCTGACAACATAATCAACAAGCCGGGAAGACTTACGGATGAAGAATTCTCCATGATAAAGCTACACTGTGTAAATGGATACCATATTCTCAAGAATATAAATGCATTTCCGGAACTGGCGGTGGGCGCAAAGTATCACCACGAGAGGTACGATGGAACAGGATATCCAAGTGGGCTGAAGGGAGAAAATATACCAAGGTGTGCAAGGATCATAGCGGTGGCGGACAGCTATGATGCCATGACATCCAACCGAAGCTACAGATACGCCCTGCCACAGAAGATAGTGCGCGATGAGATGGAGAAGGGCAAGGGCAGTCAGTTTGATCCGGACATTGCAGAAGTCATGCTCAGTATGATTGATGAGGATGAAGACTACCACATGAGACAGGTCGAGAAGATGGTCAGCAATATCCTCGTTGTAGATGACGAGAAGATAAATATCAGACTTATAGAGAATATCTGCAAAAACGAGCCTCTCTACAAGGTCATTGCGGCTGAGAGCGGAAAGCAGGCCATAGACATAGTGGGAAATCAGCAGATAGACCTGGTATTGCTCGATATCGAGATGCTAGACATGGATGGATTCCAGACGCTGGAAGAGATACGAAAGATCACAGACGTACCGGTCATATTCGTAACAGCTTATAAGGATTATAAGCTGATAGAGAGAGCGAGACAGATGGGGGTTGAGGATTATATTACGAAGCCGTTCCTTCCAATAGTTTTCCTCGAGACCTTGTACGGAGTTATCGGTTAAATACAGATGGGGGGACACTTTGGGGAAGATAGTAAATGAGAAATCAGATAAAAAAAGTTCAAAGGCTGTACCTTGGAAGAAGATGCTCAACAATGATACGGATATGCAGCTGCTTCTATTTAATATAATTACAGGTGGAGGCACCGTTGGCGGGATCATCAGCTTTATAGCGAGCCTGATCATCAAAACTCCACTTATACAAGATGTTGCCATATTGACCGCGTTGGCTGTGCTCGGCATATGCATTTACCTTGCAAATGCAAAAAAGATGGTGAGACAGAGTGCTATAGTGATCGTTTTTGTTATAACTTTGATGGCATTCCCGATGATGTTCTTCACCTCGGGCGGAGCGTACAGCGGTATGGGTTTCTGGTTTGGCTTAGGCATGATATTCTCATTCCTTCTGATAGATGGCATGTTTTGCTATGTCATGCTGGCCGTCCAGATCATAATGGTGCTTGCATGTTACATAGTCTCGTATAAATACCCAGAACTGGTGATCCCATTGGCAAATGAGAGAAGTGTGTATGTAGACATGCTCCAGAGCCTTATAATATTCGGCATAGTTATCGGATCCATAGTGAGATTCCAGAATGACGTATACAAGTGTAAACTAGAGGAGATAGAGCAGATAAATGAGGAGCTTACCAGAGCGAAGGATGATGCTGATGTGGCGAACCATGCCAAATCCGAGTTCCTTGCGCATATGTCCCATGAGATCAGGACTCCGCTAAATACCATAGTGGGGATGAATGAGATAATAATGAGGGAGACACACGAGGAACAAACCATGAAATGTGCAAGGGATATACAGAGCTCAAGTGATGTCCTGGTAGATCTGGTTAGGGATGTGCTGGATTTCTCCAAGATAGAATCGGGCAGGATGGAGATAGTCAATGAGGAATATCATTTCAGCCAGCTGCTCAGCAATGTGTTGTCTGTTATGGAGTCCAGAGCAAGACAGAAGAATCTGGAGCTTGATGCCGAGGTTCAGGAGACTTTGTACAATGATCTGAAAGGCGATTCCGCCAGAATATGCCGGATCCTGATAAATCTTATTGGAAATGCTGTGAAGTATACGAAGAAAGGTTCGATCAGAGTGACCGTCCATATGGAGAATCATGGTGCAGATCCCCATAATGTGGAACTGGTCATGGCTGTTCGTGATACTGGAATCGGAATAAAAGAGGAAGATCAGGAGAGACTTTTCAAAGATTTTGAGCGGCTTGATCTGTCGAATAACCGATCTATAGAGGGGACAGGACTTGGGCTGGCCATCACATATCACCTCGTGGAAATGATGGGTGGAAGTATAACCTGCCATAGTAAGTATGGATATGGAACTACATTTGTGGTAAAAATCAGCCAGGAACGTCTGTCCGATGAGAGAATAGGCGATTTTAAGGACAGGCACAGACAGTATATGAAGGAGAGAAAGACGTATAAGAGCAAATTGTGTGCCCCGGATGTCAGGGTTCTTGTTGTGGATGACAATGTCATGAACCTGAAAGTTATCAAGATGATGCTTAAGCCTACACGTATGAAGGTTTCGACCTGTGCCAGCGGTGCCGAGTGTCTGGAGCTTATAAAAAAGTACAGGTATGATATCATCCTTATGGATCACATGATGCCTGAGATGGATGGCATGGAGACATTTCACCGTGCTATGCTCATGCGCGACAGCCTGTGTGGCAAGAGTACATATATAGTCATGACTGCAAATGCTGTCATGGGTGCAAGAGAGATGTATCTGGCGGAAGGATTTAAGGATTATATCAGCAAGCCGGTGCAGCCGGAGGTGCTGGAAGATATCCTGATGAGATATATACCTGAGGATAAGCTGGTAGATCTGGCGGTATGTGATGAAGATTGGGAAAGCCCAACAATGGGTGCCGGAACCGTAGACGAAAAAACAGATGTTATGGGAAAACAGAATAAAGCTGCGGAAGAGACTTGCGCGGTAGAAAAATGTGAAAATATGACTAGAGATGGGTTTTCAAAACAGGATTCAGACATATCTTGTAAAGAAGTTCACATTGACCACGAGAAAGGTCTTACATACTGCGGGGGCAGTGAAGACTTTTTGAAAGAAATCATATCAATGTATGCAGCTGACGACAAGCGCACAGAGATACAGAAGGCTTATGATGAAAAAGATTGGGACGGCTACAGGATATTGATACATACGGTAAAAAGCACATCCAGAACGATCGGAGCCATGGAGCTGGGTGATGAGGCGCAGAAGCTGGAGAATGCGGTTAAAGAACTTGATGTGGATATGATCTGCAAGATGCATGAGAGTGTGATGGCTTCTTACTCGGCTGTACTTGACTGGTGCCGTGTGACAACCGCTCAGTAGGCCCGATATTTTCACAAGACGATAGAATGTAGAACATAGTGCACATATGCAATTTTGCAATATGCACAAAAACAGATTACTAATACATGAATACTTGACATTTTCCCATATAATAATACGTTTTTATGATATATAATATTGTATTATTTGAAAAATGGGGGAGACCAGACAATCGTTAAGCAGACAGATCCATCAGCCATAAAGGAGAATGATGTGATATCATTTTATTCCTCGGATCCTGCTCTTTCAGGTGCGGTAAATACACATAGAGTTGTCTCGATAGAGACGGATGGTAATAATTACAGGTATATTACAAAGGGTGATGCCAATAATGTGGTGGATCGTTACGATGTGGACTCAAGAGATCTGCTTGGCAAAGTGGTGTGGTCATCACTCATACTTGGCAAGATAGTGAGGCTTGTGTCCAACCCACTTATATTTGTACCCATAATTCTTGTTCCGCTTGCCATTATACTCATAGCCAACCTCGTAAAGACTGTATCATATGCAAGAAAGATAGCAAAGGATGAGGAGGAAGCAGCCGTAAAAGAGGCGATCCAGTATATACGGGAGAAGAATCTCAGAGAAACAGGTGACACGACAGAATCCAATGAGAATTCAGAGAGAAAGTCGGAATAGTGGGTCTATAGAAAAAAGCACACAAGATTTTGAGACCTTGTGTGCTTTTTTGATATTCGCAAAGAAAAGTGAAAATTTTGTACTCCAATTCTGAAAAACAGTGCAAAAAGTGAAAATATTCCATTTCTTGCGGGTAAAAGCTGCTGAAGCAAGTTCTGGTATGTGTCGATAATCAAAAATTACAGTGAGTTTACCCTGCCCATGAACAGGATCATGCCAGTGCTCTGATCTTCAATCACATACACAAATGGCTTGTCCACAATAAAGTTATATGTTTCTTCACTTGGCATCATTGCTGTTTCCTTGACCATGATGTCTGTCTCTGCTGCGGCCTTGGTTCCGTTCTCATCCACGATAACCTTTGCCCTGTGATTTACAGATGAGACTGCGATTCCGTCGGCAATCTTGGAGAAGTCTGCGCTGTCTGAATATGCAGATCTTATTCCCATGTTCTGAAGAATTTCATCGAGACCGTCAATGCTCTGCTCATCTGTGAATTTTGGGAGCTGGAGTGTATCGATCTCTACGTTGTTGGCATTATCCAGAGAGTCGATGAGCTTCTGTTTTTCTTCGTTGCTTAGTTTGTCAAAGAGTTCATTTATGTCTCCGTCATCGGCGGTTGGCATGAACACCTTCATGACAACATTGTCACCGTCGTATGGAAGAGTGATTCCTTTGATCTCTCCGTTGTCCATGTATGTGAAGTGCTCACCGTAGAGATGCATCATATCAACAACGCTTTCCTTATCGGTTCCGTAGAAGCTGCTCTGAAAAGTTTTATCCTCGGTAAAAGGAGTATCCCATTTCCCCTCGAAATAAACTGCATTTATGAGCATCATCACGGTTCCACCAGGAATCTCCTTTAAGATTTCAGGGATCATCTTGTTAGTGTTTGTGCTGACCCAATTGTTGACATTCTGTACAACTTTGTCCGGCTGACCGTTGAAGTCTGCTTCATACACCTCACCTGAGTAGTAATCTTTGGCAGGTGTAAGGAAATCCTTTTCTATGTCAGCTGACCAGGATGTATCCTTGTTCATCCATACTGAATTTGCTGTGTTGACAAATGTATTCTGTGACCAGTCCTTTGACAGATATGCCTTCATCTCATCATTCCACTCATCAAGATCTGTTATGCCGAGAGCATTTTCGAGCTCTTTTTTTGTTGCACCGTCTGCACCTACATCCAGCATGGACAGTGCACTTGCAATGCTGTAAGGCGAGTAAAATATGTTCTTGTCAGCTGGAAGTGCAGAATACATATTCATAGAGAATTCATTGATTCCGTTCTTTAGCTGGTCAAATGATGTTATATCCGTTTTGACCGGAGTCACAGAGATGTTATCAGTGAGTGAAGTGACTGACGAATCAGTTTTTGTGTGACCAGGATTATTCCCCGGTGTATTTGTGCCGCAGCCGGCAAGACCTGCACACATACAGGCGCTGAGTAGTAATGCTGTCATTCGTTTTTTCATAGTTGAAACCTCCTTATTGTAAAGCCCATCGTATCGTCCCGATGATTTATTGTAACTGGTATATCATTAACTCTCAATATATATACGAGTATCAAGAGCTTTTTTGTGGACTTTTTCAACAAATTTTTATATGAGAGGTTTTTATATGAGATTCGTGAGATAGTGAACAATGAACTTGGAAAATGCACGGATTAGATATATATTAATCATAAAGGTTCAATCAGCTTTTAGAATCAGTTTTCATAAGGAGGCAATACGATGGCGCTTATAAAAGGAATACATCATGTGGCACTTAAGTGCTGCAGCAGCGAAGAGTATAAGAATGTAGCAGAGTTTTATGGTGATATATTGGGACTTTCAGTTGCGAGAAAATGGGATGGCGGGATCATGTTTGACACTGGAGATGGCATCATCGAGGTGTTTGAGGATGGTGAGTCACCGCTTCCGCAGGGAAATATAAGACATTTTGCATTTGCTGCAGAGGATGTGGATGCCTGTGTTTCGGCAGTGAGAAAGGCAGGATATGAGGTGTTTGTGGAGCCAAAGGACATAGAGATCCAGTCGGATCCAAGGTTTCCGGCAAGGATCGCGTTCTGTCATGGACCGCTTGGCGAGGAGATAGAATTTTTCTGTGAGAAATGATGAAGAGTTGTAGAGACTTTCTGTTATAGAATTACATGGAGATGATAGGGTTGACAAAGGAAGAATGGTACGCCCGGCTTTTTGAGCGTCTGGGAAGGTCGAAATTTCGCAGTGGATTTCATTTGACACAGAAAGATATCGACTATATACATGAAAAGGGGCTGGATACCATAAGACAGCATGCACGGGATTTCATAGCGCAGAGGGAAGCTCCGGCATTCATACCAAATGACGGAAAGCAGACTCCCATGCGTGGACACCCGGTGTTTGTGGCACAGCATGCGACGGCTACATGCTGCCGGGAATGCATACGTAAGTGGCATACATTTGCCCCGGGAGTGGAGCTTGGCCCAAGACAGCAGGAGTATCTGGTGGATGTTATCATGACCTGGATAGAGAGGGAGCTTGAAGCAGCCGGGGATAAAGGTCGATCCGGGGATAAAATAATTTTATACCAGCGGTGTAATGACAAATAATTATATTTGTGGTAGAGTACAGTTTAGGTGGTCAAATAAAAGAAGAAAATCAGGACACACCAATAAAAAATGACTTATGAAAAGGAACCCGGAAGGGATAGTCAGGAAAGGAAAGAATCATGTCAAGTATAGTTTTCGCTAAATACATAACCCGAGAGTTTAATAGTGATGTGGCAGGGAATACTTTACATACAGATGATAAGCTGCGTGAACATATGTACTCATATGGTGCAGGGCGAGAGCGTACGGAACATGATCATACAAATATGCTGACCTGAATGGTCTGAGCAAATACATAACAGATCAAATAGGTTTCGATAGACTGAGATCAGCCAGATCTATCAGCATTTATAGATTGGAATCATGATGTACAAAAAAACGTCCATCTATGTGAGTATTATATAAGTATTCATGTAGATGGGCGTTTTTGTGTTTTTGAACTCGTCTTTGTGAAGAAGAAATCTGCCAGAACTAAGAGATAAAAGAAAGGGAGAGACATGGCAGAGATTGTATGTGTCAGATCGTTAGGAGCGCCAGGGGATGCGCTCTGCGCGGTCCACAATTGTAGCAATGCAGATGAGATGAGAATTTTAGGAGGGAAGTATTATGTGTAATGTACCAACAATTGACATGACAGGAACAGGCAGAAATATTGTGAAGCTTAGACAGAATGCAGGTCTTTCTGTAAAGGATCTGCAGGATATATTTGGATTTGCCACTCCAAATGCGATATACAAGTGGCAGAAAGGTATGGCTATGCCAACCGTAGATAACCTGATCATTCTGGCCACCATCTTTGGAGTAACAGTGGATGATATCATTGCAGTAAACATCTGCTCGACAGTTGGAATCAGTGCGTAGCATAAAAATTTACATATTTATGTATATAAAGGCGGACAGCGGTAACTACGTTGCCCGCCTCTTTTATATTCTGTATGGGGTCAGGCACCTCCGTCCCCATAAGGGGTGAAAATTGGGGGTTGACTTAGAGTGAACTCCAAGTGATATATTCAATGTAACATATAGGTATTGTGTGAGTGCATATAGCTATAAATAGAAAGGTTTTCTTGAAATTAGGAAAGAGGTGGCAATATGACTATCAAAGAGGTAAGTGAAAAGTTTGATATCACCGCTGATACGCTCAGGTATTACGAGAGGGTCGGGCTTATCCCTCCTGTAGCGAGAAATGCCAGTGGCAACAGGGATTATCAGGAAAAGGATGTCGATTGGGTTGAACACACTGTATGTATGAGAAATGCTGGTGTTCCGATAGAGGCGCTTATTGAATATGTAAAACTGTTCCAGATGGGAGATGCTACATTTGGCGCGAGGCTGGATCTCCTTAAGGAGCAGTATGAGAAGCTTGAGGAGCAGAGAAAACAGATCGAAGCCACCATGGATAGATTACATTACAAGATATCCAAATATGAGGAGGCCGTGAAGACCGGCAAGCTTGTATGGGACGGGAAAATTACCGATGGCGAATGCACTATGTAAAAACAGGAGGATAAATAAAAATGTATATTGAAAATATTAATGGACCACAGGATGTAAAGAAACTGACAGTAGACGAGATGAGAACACTTGCAGACGAGATGAGACATGCACTTCTCATCAGAGCCAGCAAGCACGGCGGACATTTTGGACCGAACTTTGGTATGGTGGAGGCAACCATAGCACTTCACTATGTATTTGAATCACCAAAGGATAAGATTGTGTATGACGTGTCCCACCAGAGCTATCCTCATAAGATGCTCACAGGAAGAAAGGATGCATACCTCTATGAGGAGCACTATGATGATGTGACTGGTTACAGCAACCCGCATGAGAGCGAGCACGACTTCTTCACGGTTGGACATACCTCAACATCCATCAGTCTGGCTGCAGGTCTTGCAAAGGCAAGGGACCTTCAGGGCGCAGAGGGAAATGTGATAGCGGTGATAGGTGATGGCTCCCTGTCAGGAGGAGAGGCCCTTGAAGGACTTGATTACGCTAAAGAGCTGGATGGCAACCTCATCATAGTTGTAAATGACAACGATATGTCCATAGCCGAGAACCACGGAGGACTCTATACAAATCTCAGATTACTCAGAGACACTAATGGAACAGCAGAGTGCAATCTGTTCCGCGCCATGGGACTTGATTATTATTACGTGCATGAAGGCAATGATGTGGCAGCCCTCATAGACACATTCCAAAAGGTAAAAGATTCAAAGAAGCCTGTTGTGGTCCACATCAGAACCCTCAAGGGAAAGGGTTATGCCCCAGCTGAGGAGCACAAGGAGCAGTGGCACTACAGCGGACCATTTGACATAGAGACAGGAAGATCGTTATTTGAAGGTGACGAGGAGGACTACTCAAGCGTGTCCTGTGATTACCTGCTTGACAAGATGAAGAAGGATCCAAAGGTCGTTGCCATCACAGCGGGAACACCGACGGTTATAGGATTTACAGAGGATAAGAGACGTGAGGCCGGAAAGCAGTTTGTCGACGTGGGAATCGCAGAGGAGACAGCGGTGGCACTTGCGTCGGGAATTGCAGCAGGCGGCGGAAAACCAGTGTTCGGTGTGTACAGCTCATTTGTGCAGAGAACATTTGACCAGATATCCCAGGATCTCTGTATCAACAACAATGCAGCCACTATAGTGACATTTGCAGGATCAGTATATGGAATGAATGATGTGACACATCTGGGATTTCAGGATATCCCTATGCTTTCAAATATCCCGAATCTTGTATATCTTGCTCCGACAACAAAGGAAGAGTATATTGCTATGCTTGACTGGAGCATAGAGCAGAATGAGCATCCTGTGGCCATCAAGCTCCCAGGCGGTGCAATGGTAAGTGGGAGCCCTGTGACGAAGAACTTTGGAGATCTGAATAAATATGAGGTGACACAGAAGGGAAGCAAGGTTGCCATACTCGGCCTTGGAACTTTCTACAGTCTGGCAAATGCTGCAGCAGACGAGATGAAGAGTGAGCTTGGAATAGATGCCACTGTCATCAATCCTTACTATATCACAGGTCTCGATGAGGAACTTCTTGAAAGCCTCAAGGCAGACCACTCAGTTGTCATCACTATTGAAGATGGTATACTGGACGGCGGATTCGGTGAGAAGATTGCAAGATTCTATGGCGATTCAGATATGAAGGTGCTGAATTATGGTCTTAAGAAGGAATTCCTTGACAGGTACGATGTCGAAGAGGTTCTTAAGGATAATCGTCTAGATGCAGAGATGATTGCGGAGGACGTTAAGGGATTGTTGTAAAGTATATGATTATCTATGATAGATATGTTTATATGAATAATTTAGTAGTAGAAATATAGAACAGACATAAAATGCCCCATATAATTCTGAAATTTTTTATTTCCAGAAATTATATGGGGATATTTTATTCGAGTGTCTGATCATGATATGATGCCAAGTTCTGTCAGAATGGATATAGCACCTTCGGCGGTGTCTTTGTCAAAGCCGAGGACCTCAAGGCCTTCAGCGTTTGCTATACTCTGCGCTGTTTTTTCAAAGAATGAGCGCCTTAATGCAATCTTAATACAGCACACCGGATCATTACACCGTTTTTTTATATTTCATAATATACTCTTTGTAAACAAACAAAAACAGGAGAAGTATATATGTCTGAAATTACACATAGAAAAAAGCGACTGTCATCCTTTAAGCTGATCGTTTTGGGCTTTGCCGGGGTTATTCTGATCGGAGCACTGATATTGATGCTGCCGTTTTCATCGACTGCCGGAGTTGTTACGCCGTTTCACGAGGCGCTGTTCACATCGACCTCGGCCGTTTGCGTTACGGGGCTGGTCGTGCAGGATACGGGCAGTTATTGGTCCGCTTTCGGGCAGACGGTAATACTGCTGATGATCCAGATAGGCGGGCTCGGTGTTGTGACAGTTGCGGCATTTTTCGCCATGCTGTCCGGCAGAAAAATATCGCTGATGCAGCGCAGTACCATGCAGGACGCCATCTCTGCCCCGAAGGTCGGCGGGATCGTCCGCCTGACCCGCTTTATTGTACGGGGAACTTTTTTGATCGAGCTTATCGGAATGATCGTCATGCTGCCGACATTTTGCGGAAACTTCGGTATCAAGGGAATTTGGATGGCGGCATTTCATTCGATTTCCGCCTTTTGCAACGCCGGCTTTGACATACTCGGCACCGCAGAAAACAAATACCCGTCTCTTACGGGATACATCGGAGAGCCTACAATAAACATTGCAATTATGCTTTTAATTATTGTGGGCGGTATTGGATTTTTGACCTGGGACGATATTTGCACAAACAAGTGGCATTTCAAAAAATACCGGATGCAGAGCAAGGTCATATTGGTAACAACGGCAATCCTCATTATCGCTCCCGCAGTATTCTTTTTCTTCTGTGATTTTACGGGGCTGCCGCTCGGCGAAAGGATTCTTGCGTCGCTTTTTCAGTCCGTCACACCGAGAACTGCCGGTTTCAATACCGCCGATCTTCCCGCTATGACCGGTTCCTCCAAGGCAATTATGATTCTGCTGATGCTTGTCGGCGGATCACCCGGCTCCACGGCAGGCGGTATGAAAACGACCACGCTTGCCGTTCTGATTCTGAGTGCATTCTCCGTTTGTCGCAAAAAGGACGATGCCGAAGTCTGCGGCAGGCGCATTGACGGTTCGGCAGTGAAAAACGCCGCAGCCGTTGCCGTAATGTATTTCATGCTGTTTTTTGTCGGCGGCATTGTTATCAGCACGGCAGAAGGTCTGCCGCTTAGCACCTGCCTTTACGAAACGGCGTCCGCTGTCGGAACGGTCGGGCTTACCCTTGGAATCACACCGCAGCTCGGTGTTCTTTCTCAGCTTATTTTGATCGTCTTGATGTATCTCGGCAGAGTCGGCGGACTTACCCTGATTTACGCGGCGGTCTCCAATAAAAATCAGAGCGGAGCAAAGCTGCCGCTCGAAAAAATCACAGTCGGATAAAGGAGTTACTATATTATGAAAAACATATTGTTGATAGGTCTCGGCAGATTCGGTAGGCATATCGCTTTGCAGCTGAATAAGCTCGGGCATGAGGTGATGGCGGTAGACAGCAACGAAGAAAGGGTCAATAAGATTCTGCCGATCGTTACTAACGCACAGATAGGTGACAGCACAAACACGGAATTTTTAAAGTCGCTTGGAATTGGAAACTTTGATGTGTGCATAGTCACCATAGGAGGAAATTTTCAAAATTCGCTGGAAACCACTTCTTTGCTGAAAGAACTCGGCGCAAAATTAGTTGTGTCCCGCGCCGAGCGTGATGTTCAGGAGAAATTTCTTCTGCGTAACGGAGCGGACGAAGTAATTTACCCTGAAAAGCAAGTAGCAAATTGGGCTGCTATTCGCTATACCGCCGATCACGTACGGGATTACATCGAGGTCGATGAGGCTCATGCCATTTTTGAGGTAGAGGTTCCGGAGGGTTGGATCGGAAAAACCGTCGGAGAGCTGGATATCCGCAGAAAATACAGCATCAATATTATGGCAACCAAGGAGAACGGAAAGATAAATATGGCAGTTTCGCCGGACACCGTTCTTACGGACAATATCACTCTTTTGGTTCTCGGCGCTTACAAAGAACTGCAGAAGTGTTTTCGCATTTAACAGAGGTGAATGAGGATGGCTGAGCTATTACTGATCGTCAGCCTGCTTGGCATATTTGCTTTCGGATTTTATCTTATGAGCAGGCTGGATCGATTTCTTGAAGAAAACAGAAAAGCACTGTTAAAGGAAAACGAATCCCGTGAGCCTTCCGAAATTCTGCTGCCGCAGGGACTGTCCGAAAGTGAAATATTATGTGAGATCCGCCGTTTTCGTGAAACGCACGGAAATGTCGATATTATTCTTTCCGATGGGCAGAAGAATGATTTTTAGGTTGCGGTAGTTTTTTTTACAGTTTTACTGTATAATAATAAAATAAAATAAAATAAAAATGGCGGTGAAACCGATGAAAGTACAAACCGAACAGTCAAAATTCGATACAGACGAGCATATCCTTGTCTGCCTATCCTCTTCGCCGTCCAATGCAAGGATCATACACACCGCCGCAAAGATGGCTAAGGCCCTTCATGCAAGATTTACCGCCATCTATGTGCAGACGGATACGGTCATAAATGATGAGGATCAGTCCCGACTTTCGCAGAACATACAGCTCGCGCAAAGGCTCGGCGCCGAGATCGTTAAGACGCACGGCGAGGATGTACCGCTGCAGATCTCGGAATATGTCAGGCTTTCCGATGTCACAAAAATCGTGATCGGGCAAAGCAGTGCCAGACGCAGAGGGCTGTTCGGAAGACCGACTCTCACCGAAAAGCTTATCTCCTCCGCCCCCAACGTTGACATTCATATTATTCCCGACGCACTGAACTACACAAAGCCGCACAGACGCCGTCTGTTCTTAGGTGCAGAGATACCGTCGCTGCGGGATATTGTCGTGACCGTTCTGGTGCTTGCCGTATGTACGGCGATCGGGTTTCTGTTCGGCCATCTCGGCTTTCCCGATACCAATATCGTTACGGTATACATCCTAGGTGTGCTGATGATCTCCGTTTTGACCAAAGGATACCTTTGCAGTATGGCAGGCTCACTTCTAAGTGTTGTATTGTTCGGATTTTTCCTTACCGAACCTAGGTTGTCCTTTCAGACCTATGCCGTAGGCTATCCCGTTACCTTTGCAGTCATGCTGGCGTCTTCCGTTCTCACCGGCACGCTTGCTTCGAAGCTGAAAGATCATGCAAGGCTTTCGGCTCGCTCCGCGTTCCGTGTGCAGGTGCTGTTCGACACTGACCGTCTGTTGCAAAAAGCAAAAAGCAACGATGATGTTTTAAGCGTGACCTGTATGCAGCTCTCTCGGCTGCTTGACCGAAGCATTGTTGCCTATACGAAAGGCGAAAACGGAATGTTGTCCGGGCGGCTGTATGCCGAAAAAAAGGATACACACGCTGAAAAGCTGCTAAGCGATGCAGAGCGGCAGACCGCAGAATGGGTGCTTCAAAACGATTGCCGTGCAGGAGCAGCGACAGCACAGTTTGGAAAATCCGAATGTCTTTATCTTGCGATCCGTGCAGGCGGCAGAGTATACGGTGTAATCGGGATACCGATGAAACCCGAAAGGCCCGATTCATTTGAGAGCAGCATCGTACTGTCGGTTGTGAACGAATGTGCGCTGGCAATGGATAATGCTCACAACGCCGCCGAAAAGGAACGGGCGGCAGATCTTGCAAAAAGCGAGCAGCTGCGCGCCGACCTTTTGCGGTCGATCTCACACGATCTGCGCACGCCGCTTTGCTCCGTTTCGGGTAATGCGGACACGCTTTTGCATAACGGAAACTGCCTGGACGAAGCAACCAAGCAGCAGATCTATAAAGATATTTATGACGATTCCGAATGGCTGATCGGCGTGGTGGAAAATCTGCTGTATGTTACACGGCTGAATGACGGACGCCTGAAGCTGGAGCTTACCGACCAGCTTGTAGACGAAGTGGTCAACGAAGCCGTTTCGCATTTGAAGAAAAAATCCGTCGGACACAAGGTGACGGTAAGGTGCGACGATTTGATCCTTGCCCGTATGGACGCACAGCTTATCGTGCAGGTCATTGTCAACCTTATTGATAATGCTTTGAAATATACCGAACAAGGCTCCGAGATCTGCGTAAGTGCCGAAAAACAGGGCGGGGATGCCGTGATCCGAGTCATCGATAACGGAAACGGAATTGCAGACGATATGAAACCGCATATTTTTGAGATGTTTTACACCGGAAAAAATACCGTCGCAGACAGCCGCAGAAGCTTCGGGATCGGGCTTACCCTGTGTAAATCTATCGTAGAGCTGCACGGCGGAACTCTGACGCTTACGGATAACGTACCGCACGGCTGCATATTTACCTTTACTTTACCGCTCAGCGAGGTGACTCTGAATGAATAAACCCCTTGTTCTCGTTGTGGAGGACGACCGTCCCGTCCGCAATCTGATCGTAACAACATTAAAGGCGCACGATTACCGCTACCTGACCGCGGAGAACGGACACAGCGCTATTATAGAAGCGACCTCCCATAACCCGGATATCGTTCTGTTGGATCTGGGGCTGCCGGATATCGACGGCACACAGGTGATCGAAAGCATCCGCTCATGGTCAAATATGCCCATTATTGTGATCAGTGCGCGCAGCGAGGATAAAGACAAAATCACGGCGCTGGATGCCGGGGCGGACGACTATCTGACAAAGCCCTTTTCCATAGAGGAGCTTTTGGCACGCCTTCGGGTCACGCAAAGACGGCTGCTGCTGCTTCAGGCAAGCGGCGACGCCAACTCACCCGTTTTCCAAAACGGCAAGCTTAAAATTGATTATGCCGCCGGCTGCGCTTATCTAAATGGGGAGGAATTGCACCTGACCCCGATTGAATACAAGCTTTTGTGTCTGCTCTCTCATAATGTCGGAAAGGTGCTGACGCACACCTATATCACGCAGCAGATTTGGGGCAGCAGCTGGGAAAACGATATTGCTTCTCTGCGGGTGTTTATGGCGACCCTGCGCAAAAAGCTGGAGCCGCAAAAGGACGGTCCGCAATACATTCAGACGCATATCGGCGTCGGTTACCGTATGCTGCGGGTAGACTGAGAAAAGCGAGAAAACAAGGATTTGAACCGATATGCAATAGAAAATCTTTTCGGAATTGAAGGGCTGAATATCGCTTGGTACGCTCGGCGTTGTTCTTCCGTCTTTCGTTATTATACTTTTAATTGCGGCGGTACTCAAAAATCTGATGAAATATGCCGGCGTCAACGCTTTTCTCTCCGGCGTTCGCCCCTGCGTTATCGCAATGATTCTCGCTACGGCAATCGGTATGTTGCTTTGGGGAGCATAAAACACAGCCTGTGCCAATTTGCCGTCCGAAACCGGGCGGCTTTGCTGTTTTTACGGAAATACACTGCTCACTTTTTCCAGACTGACGGGCGTCGCCATTGTAGAATAAATCACTTTGCAGTAACTGTTACGCCCGCAACCTTAATCAAATATCAAAATTTTTTCTAATCATTTTCCTGTTAGCTATAAAGATGATACAAAATGATAAATGTAAGTGTGGCTTACGGTCACATATAAATGGGAGGCGCGTAAAATGTGGATATTATTTGCTGTGGGTTCTTCGTCATTTGCGGGGATCACGGCGATACTTGCAAAATGCGGTATAAGAAAGACGGATTCTGATGTGGCGACGGCTATAAGGACAGTTGTGGTTCTGCTGTTTGCTTGGCTGATGGTTCTTGTCACAGGAGCCTGGACTGCAGACACACATATCAGCGGTAAGACACTTCTCTTTCTGATCCCCTCCGGCCTTGCAACCGGAGCATCCTGGCTGTGTTATTTCAGGGCGCTGCAGAAAGGGGATATCAACAAGGTCGTTCCCATAGACAAATCAAGCACCGTGCTCACGATTCTGCTTGCCCTCATATTCCTACATGAGGGGATCACCTGGGTTAAGGGTATCTCAATAGTTATGATAGGTGTGGGCACCATGCTTATGATCACCAAAAAGAAAACTGCAGATGATCAGGAGCTGTCAGGGAAAGATGTCGAACATATGTCAACAGACGGTGGCAGTGTGGCACAGAAACAGCGGGAAATGGGACTTTTGCATGGCAGCTGGCTGCTGTACGCGGTGTTCTCAGCTGTCTTTGCCAGTTTGACAGCGATACTCGGCAAGGTAGGGATATCGGATATCAACTCAAATCTGGGCACGGCGATCAGGACAACGGTGGTTCTTGTCATGGCTTGGCTTATGGTGTTTGTGTCAGGAAAACAGCATGAGATAAAGGGCATAGAGAAGAAGGAGCTGCTGTTTATTGCGCTCTCCGGAATAGCCACGGGAGCATCCTGGCTGTGTTATTACAGGGCACTTCAGGACGGACCGGCAAGCGTGGTAGTACCGATAGACAAGCTGAGCATGCTCATCACCATTGCATTTTCAGGAATCGTGTTCCATGAAAAGCTGACCAAGAAAGCGGCTGTTGGCGTGGTATGCATCACTGCTGGAACTCTCTTAATTGCCATGAATTTCTGAATATTTTACGGTCTATTTAGAAAGTATTTATAGTTTCTTCCTGTGGATTTTATATCTATCGTTTACACTATATACAACGAAAAAGATATAGAGGATACATTTGTACATGAGAAGCTTATCAAGCTGTGCTTGATGGCAGAACAGGCAGGAGGCGTTAAATATGAGAACAGCAGACCACATGAATCTGAGCAGATATATTATGGATCACATGGATGCCGGCGCATCTAAGCTGCAGAAGGCGGCGTTCATATTTGGCAGCATAGAGCCGGATATCAATATGTTGACTTATTTCAGGGGCAGCATCCGTGGCGAGGAGAAACTTAGAGGACACAATTACGAAAATGTCATGAAGTATATGGAAAAACTCACAAAGAAACTTGAGAAAGGCGGAATGGGAACTGTCAGACAGAGCTTTCTTCTCGGAAAGCTTGTTCACTATGTGGCGGATTCATTCACATATCCGCACAACAGTATATTTCCTGGAAATCTTAGAGAACACTGCCAGTACGAGACAGAGCTGCATGACTATGTGAATCAGATGATATCATCCGATAATGTAAATTTAGATAGTATTGATGATGGAATAGATATAGTTGAATATCTTGAGGAAATTCATTACAGATATGTCAGTGAGGCTCTGGGATGCGAGAATGATTACAGACATATCACACATGCAATATCCGTGGTTACAGAGCGGTTTTGGCAGACAGAGAGTGTGTCAGTGCCATCCATGCGGGATGTTGCAATTGCATGTAAGGAGAGGATACCGGTTGCAGCAAATGCGAATATGGCAGCAGCTGGAAATGTTGGAATGGAGTCCACAGGGGTGGCGTAGGATAGCACGCCGTAAAAAAGTCCAGTATATCGAAATTGAGCCGACAACAAAGATTTGGTTAAGAAACTTCGCAAAAACAACAAAATAGCTTGTGAAAAACAATTTAAAATTACCCCTTGCATTATTTTCTGAAGTCTGCTATTATAAATCACGACAAAGGCGTCAAATGAATCGAAAAGATTCGTTTGGCGCCTTTTTGTTTCGACAATGAGGACGGAGGGGACAGGTACCTCAGTCCCCATGGGAGAATGAGATATCGCGTTCCCCAGATGAGTATAATTAAGGAGGAAGAAACTATGAATACGGGAGATACTGGTTTTATTATGATCTGTGCGGCTCTGGTGTTCTTCATGACACCCGGACTTGCATTCTTCTACGGAGGCCTCGTCAGGAGGAAAAATGTTGTAAATACCATCATGGCATGTACGGCAATCATGGGACTTTCAGTTGTTATGTGGGTGCTGTTTGGTTACTCGCTCTCATTTGGCACGAACCACGGAGGTGTTATAGGAGATCTCAAGTGGTTTGCACTTAACGGGATAAAGATGGATGAGGCTGGTCCTTATGCGGACAATATACCTCATCTTGTATACGTTGCATTTCAGATGATGTTCGCCATGATCACACCGGCGCTTATCACCGGTTCACTGGTCGGACGTGTGAAGTTCAAGGCGTTGTTCTTCTTCATCATGCTCTGGTCGATCATCGTTTATTATCCGATGGCTCACATGGTATGGGGCCAGGGTGGTTTCCTCGGAGAGATCGGTTCAGTTGATTTCGCGGGAGGAAATGTAGTACATATAAGTTCAGGTGTGAGCGCTCTTGTATTCTCTATCATCCTTGGAAGAAGAAAGGGATATGAGAACACAGCATACAGAGTTCACAACATTCCATTTGTAGCACTCGGTGCATTCATTCTTTGGTTTGGATGGTTCGGTTTCAATGCCGGAAGTGCCCTCGGCGCAAATGGTCTTGCAGCACATGCATTCATGACAACGGCAATTGCCAGTGCCAGCGCAATGCTCTCATGGATGATAATAGATGTGATAAAGGATGGAAAGCCTACCCTGGTCGGTGCATCGACAGGTCTTGTAGTTGGTCTTGTGGCTATAACACCTGGCGCTGGATTTGTACCGATCTGGTCATCATTCATCATTGGTGCACTTGTCAGCCCGATCTGCTGCTTTACAATATCATTCCTTAAGGGTAAGCTGAAGATAGATGATGCACTTGATGCATTTGGATGTCATGGTATCGGCGGTATCTGGGGAGGTATCGCAACAGGTTTATTTGCAAAGAGCTCGATCAACAGTGTAGCTCGTTGGGATGGTCTGGTATTCGGAGATGTACATTTGTTCCTGATGCAGCTTGTTGGCATTGTGGTTACGATCGTAGTTGCCGTAGTCGGAACACTTATCTGTCTTGGAATTGTGAGACTTTTCACACCGCTCCGTGTAACAGACAGAGAAGAAAAGGTAGGTCTGGATATCTCAGAGCACGGCGAGAGTGCATATCCAACATTCAATGGACTTGATTCGTAGGACAGCAAAGATATAGGAAGGAGAGATCTATTATGATGATAAAGGTTGAGGCTATCGTGCGCGAGGAGGTCTTTGAGGACGTCAAGGAAGCGTTGAATGCCATAGATGTAAATGGAATCACAGTGTCTCAGGTTATGGGATGCGGAGCACAGAGAGGATATAAGAAGCTTGTCCGTGGTACGGAGGTAGATGTGGTGATGCAGCCGAAGATCAAGTTTGAGATAGTTGTGTCATCTGAGGAATGGGAGAAGAAGACCATCGAGGCTATCCAGAAGGCGGCATATACAGGCGAGGTTGGAGACGGCAAGATATTCAGCTACGAGATCCGCACTGCAACTAAGATCCGTACAAAGGAGAGCGGCTATGATGCTCTGAATTAAAAGTTTATAATTCCTTTACCAAATACTAGCCGGGAATCCTTTGACAATCAAAGGGTTCCCGTGTTATTATGTCGGAAATATCAGGGAGTAGTTCGCATCGGTTATAAGATGTTGTGCGATCTCGTCATCACGTTTTCTGGCTGGGACATACCTGTGCAGGGAACCGGGACGCACGCTTTCGGAGTATATATAGTAGTGTATATAGAACTTGAAAGGAACGAGACTTTTATTGTGTGTTTATCATGCAATGAAGGTCTCGTTCCTTTGTTGTATGTAAGAAAAAGAGATAGCTGAATACACAACAGACTTTTCTTTGCGTGATAAGCATATAAGATCAGATGATATTATGTTTGATGCATAGATAATATTGCTGATCTGGGAAATAGAAAAATGGACCCCGGGCATGTGCCTGGTATCCGAAAATAAGAAGAAAAGGAGTCTGGTGTGTATGACAGAGAAAAATTTTTGGAACTGTTCCGGTGATGAATTACTAAAAGAATTCAAGACAGACAGCCGCGGACTGTCGACGGAGCGGGCAGAGGAGATCCGCAATGAGAAGGGAGAAAATGTTCTCCAGGAAGGCAAGAGAAAGAGCACATTACAGGTGTTCCTCAGCCAGTTTTGTGACCTGCTGGTGATCATATTGATCATAGCAGCAGTCATTTCTATGTTTTCTGACAATATCGAGAGTACCATAGTAATCTTGGCGGTACTCGTTATGAACGCTGTGCTGGGAACAGTGCAGCATGTGAAAGCTGAGCGTTCGCTTGACAGTCTGAAACAGCTTTCATCCCCAAATGCAAAGGTTATGAGAGATGGTGTGAAGCAGGAGCTTCCGTCCCGAGAGATAGTTCCGGGTGATATCGTACTGCTTGAGGCGGGCGATATGATAGTTGCCGATGGAAGGATACTCAGGAACTTCTCACTCCAGGTAAATGAGAGCTCACTTACCGGAGAATCTACAAATGTGGAAAAGAATGATGCAATAATAGAAGGTTCCGTGCCACTTGCAGACAGGACAAATATGGTGTATTCAGGAAGTCTTGTTACACACGGACGAGCAGAGGTGCTTGTGACTGGAACAGGAATGGATACGGAGCTAGGTAAGATAGCAGGATTGATGAACGCTGCAAAGGAGAGAAAGACTCCGCTTCAGGAAAGCCTTGACAAGTTCAGTGCAAGACTTGCCGCATTTATCATGATTGTGTGTGCGCTGGTATTTGTCCTTTGTATATACAGGAAGATGGCGGTGCTTGATTCCATGATGTTCGCAGTCGCCCTTGCAGTTGCAGCTATACCTGAGGCTCTAGGTTCGATAGTTACCATCGTGCAGGCATTTGGCACCCAGAAGATGGCGAAGGAGAATGCGATCATCAAGAACCTCAAGGCGGTTGAAAGCCTTGGATGCGTGTCAGTCATCTGCTCAGACAAGACCGGAACACTTACACAGAACAAGATGACCGTGCAGGAGATATATCTGGATGGAAAACTTTACAAGCCGGAGGAGCTTGATTCCCATAACCAGCTCCACAGATATCTGCTATATGATGCGGTTCTCACCAATGATTCCAGCATAGTGGATGGAAAAGGAATAGGAGATCCGACGGAATATGCATTGCTTGAGATGTTCCGCCAGGTCCACATGATGCCAGGCATGGAGACGGAGGGTACAGGTATCTCTGTTCCTGCGGAGACTGTAAAATGGAGTCTGAAGGAGGATGTACTCAGGGACTGCATGGACAGAATGGAGGAGGTTCCGTTCGACTCGGACAGAAAGCTTATGAGTACAAAGTATCTGCTTCATGGGGTGCCGACCATACTCACCAAGGGTGCTGTGGATGTGCTGCTTGACAGATGCGTGAGCGTGAGATACAGCGATGGCGTAAAGCCTATGACAGATGAAGAAAAAGCGAAGATCAAGGCTCAGAACAAGGCATTCTCAGAAAATGGCCTCCGTGTACTGTCATTTGCATATAAGGAAAGTGATGAGGTACTGGGAGTTGATACTGAGTATGGATTTACATTCCTTGGACTTGTGTCCATGGTGGATCCGCCACGCCCGGAGTCTATGGCAGCAGTTGCCGATGCAAGGCGTGCGGGCATAAAGCCGGTCATGATAACAGGAGACCACAAGATCACAGCGGTTGCCATAGCGAAGCAGATCGGAATATACGAGGATGGAGACATGGCGCTCACGGGAGAGGAGCTTGACGCTCTGTCTGATGAGGAGCTTGCGCGTGACATAACAAAGATATCTGTATATGCCAGGGTGTCACCGGAGAATAAGATAAGGATAGTTGATGCATGGCAGAAGAACGGCAATATAGTAGCCATGACAGGCGATGGCGTCAATGATGCCCCTGCACTCAAGAAGGCAGACATAGGTGTTGCCATGGGAATAACCGGCACGGAGGTGTCCAAGGACGCGGCGGCCATGATCCTCTCAGATGACAACTTTGCAACCATCATCAAGGCTGTGTCAAATGGACGAAATGTATACAGGAACATAAAGAATGCGATACTGTTCCTGCTGTCAGGAAACACAGCTGGAATACTGGCGGTGCTTTACACCTCGATATCCGCCCTGCCTGTTCCGTTTGCACCGGTACATCTGTTGTTCATCAACCTGCTCACAGATTCTCTTCCTGCGCTCGCGATAGGAATGGAGCCGGCTGACCCATCGCTGCTATCAGAAAAACCGAGGGATCCTAAGAAGGGAATCCTGACATCTGACTTTATGGCAAAGATGCTCTCGGAGGGCCTTCTCATCGCTGTAGCGACCATGACAGCATTCCATCTTGGACTGCCGGTGAGTCCGGCAAAAGCCACTACCATGGCATTTGCAACACTGACACTCGCCAGACTGTTCCACGGTTTTAACTGCAGAAGTGAGGAGTCGATGTTTAAGCTTGGATTTAGATCAAATAAATACAGCGTATATGCATTTTTAGCCGGAGTGGCATTTCTGGCTGCGGTCCTGTTCATACCGGGACTTCACAGTCTGTTCAGCGTGGTAAGTCTTGGAGCGGCTGATGTGCTGAAGATAGCGGGACTTGCATTTGCACCGACTGCGATAATACAGATCATTAAGGCCATACAGGACAAGAGGAGATAGATTGTATGTGGAAAACATGCACAGACTGTACGGTGAGAGTGACCTTAGGACTGTGGTCGTGTGGAAAAACATATATGCCTGCATAGAGAACTGTATGGATGTGTGCGAGCACGCGGCGGATATTGTGAACACAGTGATCATGAAAAATTCGTAGGATGAGATTCCTGCAAAAATAATAGTCAATAGAAATATTTACGAAATATTCTCAGATTGAATTAAAAAAATTGTTATATTTATCAAAATTTAGAAAATGCAGAATATTCTATTGAATAAAATAAAAGTGAGAATATAATAATCAAAGGGTTAAAGGGTGGTTTGAATATACAGAGTAACTATATCTGTGTATCGAACCTCCTTTTTTATGAAAAAGGCCCGATATGTGGAGGTTGTATACAGGCGCATGTATACCAAGGTTGTGAATCGTTGCTCCATATGTGCATGATAAATATATAGAAGGAAGACATAAAAGATGAAATATTTGAAGCAGTTTCTTATAATCCTTGCCATCTCATTTATCGGAGAGATACTTAAGTATATAGTTCCACTACCGATTCCGGCGAGTATATATGGTATGGTGATCATGTTCATCTGCCTGCAGACGAAGATTCTCAAGCTGGATGATGTGAAGAGTGTGGGCAAGTTTCTCATAGAGATCATGCCGGTTATGTTCATACCAGCCGGTGTGGGCCTTATGTCGTCGTGGGGAACGCTTAAGCCTGTGCTTGTGCCAGTCAGCGTCATAACGGTGGTCGTTATCATAACGGTCATGCTTGCTTCAGGCTGGGTATCACAGCTTATAATAAGGAGAGACAGGAAGAAGGAGACTGAAAATGAGTGATCTGTTTGAATCGTCCATATTTGCAGGGGTGACTATAAGCCTTCTGGCATATATGTTTGGAAGTGTACTTAAAAAGAAACTTAAGATAGCTATACTTAACCCACTGCTGGTGTCCATCATAGTGACTATAGTGGTGCTGGTTGTGGCTGATGTGGATTACGATGTGTACAATGAAGGCGCAAAGTATCTGAGCTGGTTCCTCACACCGGCTACAGTGTGTCTTGCGATCCCACTCTATGAGCAGTGGGAGCTTTTAAAGCACAATTATAAGGCTGTGCTCGGCGGTATAGTTGCCGGAGTAATAACGAGTCTGACTACAGTCCTTGTGTTGTGCAAGGTCATGGGGCTTTCCCATAAAGATTATGTGACACTTCTTCCGAAGTCCATAACCACAGCTATCGGAATGGGTGTTTCGGAAGAGCTTGGCGGATATGTGACCATCACGGTTGCAGTCATAGTTGTGACTGGAGTGATCGGCAATATAATCGGAGAGATCGTGTTCAAGATATTCCGTATCAAAGAACCTATATCAAAGGGACTTGCCCTGGGATCATCAGCCCATGCCATCGGAACTGCCAAGGCTATGGAGATCGGCGAGGTTGAAGGAGCCATGAGTAGTCTGTCGATTGCAGTTACAGGAATACTCACGGTCATACTCGCGTCAGTGTATGCACATTTTATGTAATAGATATAATTGGAGAGAGTTATACTTTTCGCATCTCTCTGAGCTTATATGCAGCCATGAGCTGGAATCTGACCTCCGCATCGGAGAGATCATATTCCAGCTCTTCTTTTATTATCCGGAGCCTGTAATTTATTGTATTCCTGTGGCAGAACATTTTCTCAGAGATGTGCTGAACACTGCCGCTGCACTTAAGATATTCGTACAGAGTGTCCGTCAGAGCTGAGTGATGGGTTTTGTCGTACTCTATGACACCACCGAGCTGCTCTGCGATAAATGAGTGTATGAGCTGGGCATCATTAACTTCCAGAAGAATACGCAGGAATCCAAGACTGTTGTAATCACAGTATATGTTGTCTGCAGCAAATTCCCTTGCGGAAATTGCACGGCGGTAACTCAAGGAGAGTTCTGTAAGGGACAAAACCGTGCTTCCGGAACCCATATGTATGCTGCGGTCCGGGAATCTTGCCACCAGAGCCTCTGCGATGTCATTGCATTTGTCTGCGATGGATCCGGAGGAAGGGCACCTCAGGATGACTATCGGACTGCCATCATATACAAATGCATGAAAGACAAGATCTGTATTGTTGCAGACCTTCTGCAGAACATACATGAACTCGTCCGTTGCTTCTGCATCGATGGACAGAACGTTGTAGCAGCCATTGTTGAATCCGGAGCCTCTTAGTGTGTCAGCCTGCTCGTCGGTCAGGGAATTCCCCATGAGGATATTCTGGAATGCTGCGGTCATGTTGCCATCATCCCTGGAGTCTTCAAATATCCTGTTGTAGTAGTCGTGGGTTATATCAAATATCCTTGTATCCCATGGCATGGTAAAAAGAGGAAATGAATAGCGGTGGCACAGTCTGACGATTTCATCGGTCATGTCCTCCTCAAATATATATCTGCCGGTATTCAGAATAAGTCCGCAGGTTCCCCTCCGTTCAAGAATGTGGATGTGGATATATCCTCTGATATGTATACCCAGCTTACGATGTTCTCTATTCCCTTTCCACCGGATATCAGGTTAAGGTTGTATTTTCGCTTGGGTCAGCGATACGGTACTTCCGCTTGTACTTATTCCTACAACCTGTGGAACAGGTTCAGAGGGAAATGGATTTGCAGTTCTCACCAATCCGGAAAATGGCGACAAGAAGTCGCTCAGATGCAATGCCATCGTGGCAAAGGTATCCATCGTGGATCCGGACTGCATGAAGACTATGCCAAAGCACGTGTTAGCAGCGGTTGGATTCGATGCACTGTGCCACTGCATGGAGGCATACACATCAAAGATCTCGCAGCCATTTACAGATGCGCTTGCACTGTATGCGATTGATCTTATCGCCCACAATCTTGTGGATGTATATAAGGGTAGAGGAACCCAGGAGAGCTGGGAGAAGATAACACTGGCCAGCACCATAGGTGGTATGGTCATCAACACAGCCGGAGTTACACTGGCTCACGGAATGGAGCATCCGGCCAGCGGACTTAAGGATATAGTTCACGGCAAGGGACTTGCAGCTCTGACACCTGTTATCATCGAGGCATCCTACAAGGGAGATCACTTCAAGTTTGCGAAGATCGCCAGAATATTTGGTGGTATCACGGCGGATGATCTGGCACCGAAGATCCGAACTCTTCTGAAGAATCTTGATCTGGATGTCAAGCTTTCAGACCTCGGAATCGAGGAGAAGGATATTCCTTGGATGGCTGAGAACTGCATGAAGGTATCAGCAGCCAGCATAGCAAATAACCCTGTGGTATTTACACAGGAGGAGATCGCTGAGATATACAAGAAGGCGATGTAGAATTAAAGTTTCATATTAAAAAAGAGATCTGCTATTCAGCTTTAATCAGATGAAAGACAGATCTCTTTTTTATGCAGAATAGGTTAGTGTAAATGATAATATTTTGTATACATTTGCCAAAATAAGTTGTATAATCTGTATATGGTTAAACGTTACGTTATCTATTAAGAGAGGAGAGACAGATATGAGAAAAACATCTACAAGAATGCTGGCACTTGCGTTGTCAGCAGTTATGGCAATTGGCAGTTTCACCGGATTTGGCGGTGAGGTAAAGGCGTATGCGGCAGAGGATGCCCAGGCGGTGGTTGCTGCAGACGTGGCAACACCGGGGGACGCATCACCGACAGATCCTCAGATAGACGCCAGCAATTTTAGCGTCAGTCTGAGTGCATCGTCTTACGTGTATGATGGCACAGCAAAGAAGCCGACAGTGAAGATCACCGGAACTGTCAAAGGCAAGCGTGTTACTTTGAAGAATGGAATAGATTATGCATGCACGTATGTGAACAACACTTATCCGGGAACGGCAACAGTGAAGATTACGTACAAGGACAAGTACAAGGGAACAAATAAGGCGAACTTCAAGATCTCAAAAGCCAAGATCAGCAAGATAGTGTCGACACAGACTGCTAACAGTATCACTCTCAAGTGGAGCGAGGTTAAGGGCACAAAGAAGTATGAAGTGTATATGTATAAGAATGGTAAGTGGAATGTAGTATGTAACAGTACCACGAGAAAGGCAACAGTTGGAAAGTTAAGTGCAAATACAAAATATAAATTTTATGTTAAGGCATATGGCACAAATGCAGGTAAGACAGTTTTAACTGCGCAGTCTTCAGCATATTTTGAATATACGAGACCTGCTAAAGTTACAGGTATATCTTTAGGAGATACGCAAAAAAATAACAAAAATATAATTGTATCAAATTATGAAAGCGCGGTTAGGCTGAACTGGAAGTATGATGAGGGAGTTACTGGATATAAAATATATGTCTATAATGCAACAACACGTAAGTGGACAAAATTCAAAAATGCAAGACAGTATATCCCATCAAATTCAAAGAAGAGCAAGGGTAGAATATTTTATTATTTAAGCGGATTGACACCAGCGACTGTCTATACATTTAAAATTGTGGCTTATACTGAGAATTTTGACTATCAGACATCAAAAACAAAAATATATGTTGGGGAAGCATCTGATATTATAAAAACGGCTACAATACCTAAGGTTAAATACGGCTTTGATGAGTGCTATGAGCTTAAGCAAAAAGGCACAAGCTATGACGTTTATTCAAGATACTATAATATAGAATTTGGTAAGGTTCCTAAGAACTCAGGTTATTATATAAGATTATATAGAAATAGAAAATATAGTAGTGGAAAGTCCAAATTATACAAAACAATAAAGGTTACAAAAAATAAATATAAGCTGCAATTGCCTAATGACAGTCAGAATTATTATTACTATTTTGATGTGGCTTCATTTAGTAAATGTAATGGTAAGACTTTTGTTGGAGTAACCATGAGGACAAAAATACAGACAAAGATTGGTAAGCTTGCAGGAAAGGTTGACACGTACACCTATAGTATATTAAGAAATAAAAAAGGAAAGATCGTAGGGAGTTCAATACAAGGTGAAGTTAGAAAAGGGAAAAAAGCAAAGTACATTTCCAAGCAGTACAATGCAAATATGAAGTATCTAGGCAAGTCGGTTACCATAAATGATAAATATAATACATGTTATTTTTATAACTCAAAGGATAAGCTGATCAACTATAAGAGATATATACTGGCCAGTGATGGGAAGATAATCGGTACTGTTTTATATAGTCCGAGAGGAAAAGTTATTCGTAAGGATTTATGGCCAGCTTACTAAACATAATCGTATTATGACATAGTATATTTTTATAAAATTATAGGAACTGGAATCTGTCCCTGATATGTGAAAAGGGGGGGAGGTTCCAGTTTTTTATATGCTTGTAAATTTTAGAAAATGTGCTATTTTATAGAGAAGATTATTATATATGCGTCTTGATCAAATGGATAAACAACATCAGTTGTATATTTGTAACTGGAAGAGGATGCATTTATTAAAAAACAGACAGGGAAAAGGATGAAAGACATGCAGAGAAAGAACCGTGAACTCAGACAGACGTCGGAGACATTCCTTTTAAGTGCTATACTTGCGCTTTCCGGCGGATTTCAGGATGCGTATACATACAATGCCAGAGATGAAGTATTCTCAAATGCCCAGACCGGAAATGTGGTTCTTATGAGCCAGCATCTTATGATGGGAGATCTGAGGATCGCAATGAGATATCTTTTCCCTATAATAGCATTTGCACTGGGAGTTCTGGTGGCGGAGCGGATAAGCCACAGATACAAGAATGCATCCAGGATACATTGGAGACAGATAGTTGTTCTGGTGGAGATCGTGATATTGTTTGCGGTTGGGTTCATACCGGAGAGATTCAATCTGCTTGCCACTATGCTTGTGTCATTTGCCTGCTCCATGCAGGTTCAGACCTTCAGAAAGGTAAATGGCTACGGATATGCCAGCACGATGTGCATAGGAAATCTCCGAAGCGGAACGGAAAGTTTATCGGTATATCTCAGAGATAAAGAGCCGGGGGCGCTCAGAAAGGCTATGCACTACTATGGAATAATTATCATATTCGCAATCGGTGCCGGGGCAGGTGGCGTGTGTACACTCCACCTTGGACTCAGGTCGATATGGATATCAAGTGTACTGCTTATTGTGGCGCATCTTATGATGTATAAGGAGAAGAGGTAACACGACGCTTTTATATAAAGAGTAGATTGGCGTTCAAAAGACCACAAAATTATCTATAAAAATCCAAAAATCGGCAGAAAGATACATTTTTCAAATGTCTTGTATCTTTCTGCCGATTTTATGTAAAAAGATGAAAATTTTATGCGCTTAATATTTGAGAACCCACTAGCTTGCTACATTCTTCCCTCATACACAGCTTCGTTTGTGAGCTCGATTCCAAGCTTCTTGAATGTGTTCATATCAACCGCTGACAGTATGGCAGATGTGTGAAGCTGGCATCCTGAAAGCTTTGGCAGCTGCTGCAGTGCAAGCTTTGCATTCGGATCTGATACTGCACACATGGACAGGGCTATGAGAACCTCGTCGGTATGGAGTCTTGGATTCCTGCTGCCAAGGTACTGGGTCTTGAGCTTCTGTATAGGCTCGATAAATGTCCTTGAGATCAGGTGTGTCTTCTTGTCTATGCCGCCAAGGATCTTGATGGCATTCAGGAGGACAGCTGATGAAGGTCCGAGAAGGTCCGAGGTAGAACCTGTAACTATGGTTCCGTCTGGCAGTTCAAGCGCTGCAGCGGCAGAACCGGTCTCCTCAGCAAGTTTGTTGGCTACAGGGACAACAGCGCGGTCATCCACAGTTATTTTTGCCTGCTTCATGATGAGTTCCTGCTTGTAGACCTCATCCTTTGTTGCCTCGTCTCTGACAAATCTGTTCAGTGACTGATAATATCTTCTGATGATCTCCTGCTTTGAAGCCTCTTGACATGCCTCGTCGTCAACGATGCAGTTTCCCGCCATGTTGACGCCCATATCTGTAGGGGACTTGTATGGGCAGTGTCCGTAGATTCCCTCGAACATAGCCGCAAGAACAGGATAGATCTCTATATCACGGTTGTAGTTGACGGTAGTCTCGCCGTATGCCTCCAGATGGAACGGATCGATCATGTTCACGTCGTTGAGGTCGGCTGTTGCTGCCTCGTAAGCAAGGTTGACAGGGTGCTTGAGAGGTATATTCCAGATTGGGAATGTCTCAAATTTCGCATAGCCCGCCTTCACACCACGTTTGTTTTCGTGGTAGAGCTGGGAGAGACATGTAGCCATCTTGCCACTTCCAGGTCCCGGTGCTGTAACGATGACGAGAGGTCTTGTGGTCTCAACATAATCGTTCTTTCCGTAGCCTTCGTCACTGACTATCTTCTCTATGTTGTTTGGGTATCCATCGATTGAATAGTGGTGGTAAACCTTGATTCCTATTGCTTCAAGCTTCTTCTGGAATACATCTGCGGAAGACTGGCCGGCGTATCTTGTGATGACTACGCTGCTGACGTATAATCCCTTTTCTTTGTATACGCCGATCAGTCTGATAACATCCTGATCGTAAGTGATGCCGAGGTCGTGTCTGATCTTGTTGCGCTCTATGTCGGCAGCATTGATGGAAATGATCATCTCAGCCTGATCTGCAAGCTGAAGAAGCATCTGCAGCTTACTGTCCGGTGCGAATCCCGGAAGGACCCTGGATGCGTGGTAGTCATCGAACAGCTTTCCACCAAATTCCAGATACAGCTTGTCCCCGAACTGTCCGATTCTCTCTCTGATATGCTCAGACTGCATGGACAGATATTTGTCATTGTCAAAGCCAATTTTTCTCATTTTGTTAATCTCCTTAAACTATAATTGAGTGGGCACATGAATTGCCTGCGTATCTCTTTATGAAAAATTGCTCTGCCCCAAAAACTAAGTGATAGAATGAACTTGCTCTGGCTGGGACGGAAACATTTTTACAAAATAATGTAATAAGAAATAATACTTAAAATTATAAAGCATTCTATAAGAGAATACCACACAGATGGGAGAAAAAACAGAGGGAAGTTAGGCAAAATTGCAAATGTAATAATGTAGTAAAATTTTTCTGTATTGTTATGTTTTGTATTGAAAATAATGGGCAGATTGGGTAGAGTAAGGATGTAAGGGTAACACTTACAAAAGGTAGAACGTAGAAGGATCGTTGCCTGAAAGAACGCGACGTTTTTAGAAAAACAAGCCGGCCTTGATCAATCGTATTGACCGTATTGGAATTGAAGAAGAACAGATAAAATTGCAGTGATAGGAGGTACAAATATGAGTGCAGATTACATCACAATGACCATACCAAAACAGAAGAGGATAGCTCTTATCGCCCATGATGCGAAGAAGGAAGAACTCATCAAGTGGTGCGAGGATAATAGGGACATATTGAGCCAGCATGAGCTGTGCGGAACGGGAACAACGGCCCGCATGATAACAGATAGAACCAATCTTCAGGTGAAGGGTTACAACAGCGGTCCGCTTGGAGGAGACCAGCAGATCGGCGCGAAGATTGTCGAGGGAAGGATAGATTTCGTAGTTTTCTTCTCGGATCCGCTCACAGCAGCACCACACGACCCGGATGTGAAGGCCCTGCTCCGAATCGCCCAGGTGTACGACATACCGATGGCGAACAACAAAGCCACAGCGGACTTTATGATCCAGTCGAAGCTGATGGATGAGACGTATGATCATCAGGTTATAAATTTCCAGAAGAATATCGACAACAGGGCGAATACGCTGGGAAAATAATTGTATAGTGATAATGAAGTCTAAGGATCCACAGGATATCTGGCAAATGTCAGCCGACCTGTGGATTTTTTCTATTTTAGGCCGAGATAGTGGAGGGGCCTGGTTCCATTGGCGGCCTTATCTGTTAAAATGCACAAAATGTATTGTATATTTTTACATTAATTCATTGTAAGCAATATGTCCAGAGCAAAAGTTATAAAGATGGCAGGCAGCAAGGGCGTTGCGAAGAATATCACAGGTCTCACAAAGGGCAAGAGATACTATGTGAGCGTTAGAAGCTACAAGACTGTAGGTAAGAAAACTTACTATTCCGCATGGAGTACTCCAAAGAGTGTTGCGGTCAGCAAATAGTGAAACAGTTAAATATCATAGTTTAGCGGAATATCTCTCCGGATCATAGAATAAAAACTGTGATCCGGGGAATTTTTATGCGATAAAGAATACCTTTCAAGACCGTATCCGCAAGAGGTATTTGTGGTTGCTATACCGGATGATTTGCATTACACCCGGTTTGTATATATAATGGGTGGAGGAACAGGGAGGTAAGTATATTGAGAGCAGCCAAATGGTTAATGCGGGCGATAATAGCGCTTGCTGTATGTGCGATCCTTGGAATAACTGTCACATCGGCGGTTCTGGGCTACAAGGCGGGCAGAGAGATAAAAGAAGAGAAGAAGGCTGGTGCCAAGAGTTCATATGAGGAAAAGACTGTGAACATCAAAGATCTGTTTGACAATGTTAGTATACAGGCAGCGAAGGATATGGCTGTGGATCTTCAGTCCTCAGCGGATGGCAAGTGCCATGTGCATTATTATGATTCAGATGAGGTGATCCATTCGATCTATGTGGAGGATAATACGCTTGTGATTACATGTGAGGATGACAGAACCTTTGGCTCAGATATTGGATTTGGTGAGGATCCCTATGTAACTATTGAGATCCCTGCAAGACAGTACGATAAAATAGAACTGGTGTCAGAGTCAGGACAGATATCAGCGAGTCAGTCGATAAGGTGCAATACGCTTGATGTCACGGAAAAGAGCGGCAGCATGTATCTTGTAAATATCACTGCGGACACTGTTCAGCTTGCGAGCGAATCGGGCGATGTGAGCTTGGCTACGATCAATGTGAGAAATCTGTATTATGAAGGGAAGAGCGGTAATTTGTCGGTTGTCAACGTTGTGGCAGACAACATCAGGTTCAGCGTTGGTGATGGAAAGTTTGAAGGCTACAATCTGCTTGCAAACAGCACATCGGCCTACAAATCAAAGAAAGGTGACATACTTGTGGAGGGCTGTGACAGCCCGACATTTGTGTTTGATTCAGTCAAGGGTGATATACATGCAACGTTTTTATCACCAAAGCAGATAACTATAGACAGTCGGAGTGGAGATATAGACATTCCGGAAATTGTGGAGAAATATAATGGATGCTGTGTGGTGACAACTGATTCCGGAGATGTTACGATAAAATATGTAGAGGGATAGAAATGCAATTGGAATTTGTAAATGCAAATAAATACAGGAAACAGGTCAGACAACTGTTTGTGACGGCGTTTCCGAGGGAGGAGAGACCTCCTATGTGGATGATGACTAGAAGGTGCCATCAGGGTAAGGCAGAATTTTCTGCGGTGCTGGATGGTGACAGATTTGTCGGACTGACCTATGTGATAGGAAATGACAGCGTGAAGACACTGATGTTTCTTGCGATAGCCGAGGATGCCAGGGATGGCGGATATGGCTCAGAGATATTAAGGTGTGTGCATGAAAAGTATGGAGATACGAAGATATTTCTAAATATAGAGCCGCTGGATAAAGATGCTCCAAACTATGAACAAAGATGCCGAAGAAAGGCATTTTACAATAGAAATGGTCTGGATCTGCTTGATTATCAGGTCAGAGAGGCGGGGGTGACATATGAGATGCTCACCTATGGAGAGTATGTGACAAAACAGGAATATGAGGAGGTCATGATAGTAATGTATGGATCTCTTCTATATAAAATAATAAAACGTATATAGAGACTTAGAATAGAAAAGAGGCAGAGATCATGAAGGTAAAGATCATACAGAAAAAGGATGAGTATTCAATGGAGTATAATGTAGGGGATATTCTTGAGGTGGACAGCACATGGTATGGCGGCGTGACTGTGCTCGGGAAGACCGGAGTCCCAGTGTCCATAGACAAGGACGAGTATGTCAATGTGACGGGCGACGGAGAGGCTGTAGTATCGGATGCTGAGAGTATGACGGTGACATCAGGTGAGACTGAATTCCAGGGTGGTCTCAGACCGAAGGGACAGGGCGTAGCTACAGAACAGTTTGGACATCTGGCGGAGATAGACCAGGAGGTGCGTGGTGCCGTGAGAGATCTTCTTGAGGTTGCTAATCTTGAACCAGGGGATGCACTTGTCATAGGATGTTCCTCCAGCGAGGTTGCAAATATGAGAATAGGCTCATTTTCCAGTGAGGATATAGGCAAATGCATAGCCAGTGCAATATTAGATGAACTTTCGGGAACAGGAATATATATGGCAGCCCAGTGCTGTGAGCATTTGAATAGAGCTATTATAGTGGAGAAGGCGTACGCAAAGGAGAACAGGATACCTATAGTTAACGTTGTTCCGCAGCTTAAGGCTGGAGGTTCATTTGCCACTGCGGCTTATGCGGAGATGAAGGAGCCTGTTGCAATAGAATATATTCAGGCACAGGCGGGAATAGATATAGGAGATACTTTGATAGGAATGCACCTTGCACCGGTTGCTGTGCCGGTGAGATCAGAGCACAGCATGGTCGGCGGAGCCCATGTGGTCATGGCGAGAACCAGAGCCAAATATATAGGCGGGATCAGAGCCGGCTACAGAGAGGGAATATAAAATAGAAAGTATAGATAGGAAAAAAGATAAGAAAAAGATAAGAAATAGATAGAAAATTTATGGATTATTATTTGCTAGGAGGAACAGGATGTACGACAATATAATATTCGATTTATATGGAACTCTCATAGATATACACACTGACGAGGAAGATATAGCAGTGTGGAAGCATATGTGTGAATTCTATGCGGAGCACGGCGTGAAATACAATCCTGCGGGACTCAGGTCAAAGTATAAGAGACAAGTGAGACGCGCTGAACAGGCGATGGCAAAGAAGAAATTCAAATTCCCGGAGATACAGATACTGGATGTGTTCGAACAGCTCACGCGAAAGAAAGATCAGGATGCAGATGACTGCGCTGAACTCACGGTGAAGGCTGCACAGGAGTTTAGAAAGACATCCACTGAATATATAAAGTTGTATGATGGTGTGAAAGAGATGCTTGGCAGACTGAAGAATTCTGGAAAGAAACTTTATGTGCTTTCAAATGCACAGAGGGTATACACACTGCCGGAGATACAGAAACTTGGAATAGAGGAATATTTCACAGACATATCATTGTCATCGGATTTTGGTGCCATGAAACCGGATGCGGTATTTTATCAGCAGATGTTGGACAGAAATCACATCAATCCAAACCGTTCTATAATGGTTGGTAATGATGCGGTGTGTGATATCATGGCGGCAAGGCAGGCGAGACTTCATACATGTTATATCCACTCAAAACTGTCACCTGTGGATGATGACCAGAGATATATAAAGTCGGACATAATGCTGGATGAGCCGGATATGGCAAAGCTGTGTGAGTACCTGCTCGGAGAAGAATAAGTCCGTTAAAAAACAGCGGCAGCCCATACATACTGTAAACATGTATATGGGCTGCCGCTGCTTGGCGTTATATATTGAGTTGCACCGGTATCACTTGACATTTAGCTGAACAGTTCACCGTGCTTTTCGTAATCGGTTATCCTTGATATGGTATTGTCGTCATTTACAAATACGACCTTAGGTGTATGCTCATTTGCCTCATCGGGAGTCATGGAAGCGTAACACATAAGGATTATGTGATCTCCTACCTGAACCTGACGGGCTGCTGCTCCGTTCAGACACATGACACCAGATCCTGGTTCACCAGCGATGGTGTATGTCTCGAAACGGTTGCCGTTCTCTATATCCACTATCTGTACAAGCTCGTACTCAAGGATTCCGGCCGCCTTCAGAAGTTCTGAATCGACAGTTATGCTTCCTACGTAGTTAAGTTCGGCCTGGGTTACGACAGCTCTGTGAATTTTGCTCTTTAACATTGTGATATTCATAAGCTTTTGCCTTTCTACTGCCACCGATGGATTGGCAGTCTGGTCAGTCTACAACGAAACAAGCATTAGCACCACGAAACAAATCGAAGCTGCCCATGCTTGTCGCAATTATAATATCATAAATTGGCGAGATTGCAACAGGAAATGAAATCATTTCTTGATTAAATGTGGTACATGTGCAAAAATAATTGCATGAGATGGATAGGCGTTTGACGGGAAAGGTGAGTAATGGGAAGTCAGAATTATTTGAACATGGCATTTGAAAAACTGGGGCATATAATGCTTGATGATATGAGAATGAAAGCTTCAGATATATATAAGTTGGCGGTGAAACGGCAGAAGAAGCAGGATTATAATCCCCCTGTTTACAATGAAAACAAGATAAATATTCGTTCGGTGTTTGAAAAGGGAGGCATGTGTTTCTATGTAACACCAAAGAATGCTTCAGTGAAAGAGTACTTCATGTTCCTTCACGGAGGTGGTTTCGTATCTCAGATGAGTCGAAATGAGTGGAGGTTTGTGCTGGATACCGTGGAGAGTACAGGATATGGAGCGGTCGTGCCGGTATATCCAATTGCCCCAGATCATTCGGCGGCGGAGGCTGTTGATATGCTGGCGGGAGCCTATGAGAAACTCTGTGAGAAGGAAGATGCGAACAGGATAGTCCTGATTGGAGATTCGTCGGGGGCATGCCTTGCACTGTCGGTCGCGATACAGCTTTGGAAGACGGGAATCAGAAGACCAGACAAACTGATATTGTGCTCTCCAGTTCTCGACACTGAGTTTGAAGACCGTGAGCTGGAACAGGAGATGGGAGACAGGCGGAAGTTCGTGTACGGCTACTATTACACTCCGGAGATCAGAAGCTTTCTCAGACAGTACTGGGTAAAGGACTCGGAGGGAAAAGTGGATGTTACCAGTCCTGTATACTCAGATCTGACAGACATATGCGATGAGATAGATATATTCACGAGCGATGGTGACATGCTCAACTGTTATGCGAGGAGACTGTACGACAAGATAAAGAGAACAAGCACAAAGGTCAACTTTTACCAGTATTATTCTGTGGTGCATGATTATTTTGACCACCCATATATTCCTGAATGCAAAACCGTAATAAAAAAGATAGTGGCGAGTATCAAGGGAGATTCGGATTTTGTGCCGGCAGATATAGAGAATGATATATGGTGTCGCGCCATGATGGCGGAGAGATACCCGAAACTCTATGAGGATTCAGAATCTATCAGACTGGCGGACAAGATAGGAATAGAACATAAGAACAGAAATTCCCAGTATACATTCTATGACAGAACAGTTATCATGGAGAGGCTGGTGGCAATGGATGACAGGGTAGGAAACTTCATCAACAGATATGCCGATGGCATAATCGTAAATGTTGGAGCCGAGCTTGACACGATGTTTGGCAGGGTGGATAACGGTCGTATAAAGTGGTACAACGTGGATTTGCCTGAGAGGATAGATCTGCGCAGAAAATACATGGACACCCGAGACAGAGAGGTGAACATAGGTGAGAATATACTTGATTATAGATGGCTTGAGCAGATAACAAAGCCACGTGACACGGCGATACTATTTGTTTTATACGATATGACAAAGTATTTTGACCGTGAGAGACTGAAGGGATTTCTTAATGCTGTGTGGCGAAAGTTTCCGGGCGCGGAGGTTGTGTTCGACGCGAAGAATTCTGTGGCTAAGCGGATGTGGAATATAAATGTGTTCATGGGAAGAAATAAGGGTAGTATGCTTAGATTCAGCATAGATAACTGTACAAGTCTTATGTATGATTGGAATGTAAAATATAAGATACTCTGTGACGAGACAATATTCAGGGGTGGTGACCTGGAGAGAATGCTTTCACCTAAGGAGTGCGCGAAGTTCAGACATTCGATCAAGAAGAAATATGACAAGATCATACACCTGCGTCTTGGAACAGAACATTTCCTTGTCTGATATTTATGTTTGTATTCACACCATATGTCAGGAAAATTAAGACGACATATCGGGAGTGGGCTGGTAAAATAGAAAACGCGGTAAGCTGATCAGAAGAAGCGGATGGCGGAAACAGATAACAAAAAATATATAACAAACAGATGGCAAATAACAGCAACAGACAGAAGGATTATACAGCTAGACACAACAGAAGAAAGAGATGATATAGTTATGGATACGATTCAGGTGAAAAAGTTTACCAGAAACTGGTGCATACTTGTTGGCACGATATGTCTGATAATAGGACTTATAATAGGTACAGTGATAGGTCGGGCGTGGGGGTTTACAAGTTCGAAGGCTTCACCGGGGCTCAGCTATGAAGCCGGGTACACGATAGAGGACACCGAGATAACCAGCAGCATATATGACAATTACTGGAATTACATACCGACAGCGTATATCAATGTCGGTGATCTAGGACCGGATGCGCTGCTCTATAAGATAAGTGACAAGGTTGCCAGAAACAATCTAGATACAGAACGGTTCTACACTGGAGATGACGGGTATATGCACTACAGTGATGATAATGTAGACGAAACCCTTGTGGGTGTGGATCTGTCAACGTTTCAGGGAGATATAGACTGGGAAACATTGTCGGCGAACAAGGATGTAGACTTTGTTATGCTCCGGGTTGGATATCGAGGTTACACAGAGGGTGGACTCATGCTTGATTCAAGCTTTGAGGACAACAAGGCAGCTGTCATAAAACATAAGGTCCCGACCGGATTGTATTTCTTTACACAGGCAATAACATATGATGAGGGTGTGGAGGAAGCAAAGTTTGTTCTGAAGCAGATCGGCAAGATGAAGGTCACATATCCTATAGTTATTGACTCAGAGCTTATAGGCGATAACGAGGCGAGGGGCGACAATGCCTCTGTTGATGAGAGAACAGACGGTGTGGTAGGCTTTTGTGAGACGATCAAGGCGGCAGGATACACGCCTATGATATATGCCAGCAGAAATATGTTTGCCCAGTGCCTTGACATGGACAGACTTGGCGACTACGAGCTGTGGCTTGCCCACTATGCAAATGTCCCAAACTTTCCATATAAATATACGGGATGGCAGTACACAGAATCCGGAAGTGTTGACGGCGTGTACGGTGATGTTGATCTGAATCTCTGGTTTAAGAATTAATTATATAGGAGTTCTTGAAAATGTGAAACTGACATAATATATAGAAAAAACAGGTTATATATTATGGCTGCAAAGATAATGATAGATGCCGGACATGGCGGTTATGACAACGGGGCATCCTACGAGGGACGCCTTGAGAAGAATGACAACCTCAACCTTGCACTTGCACTCGGAGATGAACTGGAAAGGCGAGGCTATGACGTGGAATATACCAGAACCACGGATGTGTACGATTCGCCCGCGAGAAAGGCGCAGATAGGAAATGAAAGAGGGGCGGATTATTTCATATCCCTTCACAGGAATTCTTCTCCCGAGCCGAATGGCTACAACGGCGTGCAGACTCTGGTGTATGACAAAAGCGGAATCAAATACGAACTAGCACAGAACATCAACAATGAACTTGAAAAACTTGGTTTTAGAAACATAAATGTAGAAGAGCGCCCAGGGCTGGCGGTCCTTAGAAGAACGCAGATGCCAGCGGTGCTTGTAGAAACTGGATTTATAAACAATGACTACGATAATTACCTATATGATTACAATTTTGAGGCTATCGCATCGGCTATAGCGGATGCGGTTGGGGAAACGATATAGGAGAAAATAAAAGAAAATAAGAAAATAATTTAAAATATAGTTGACACTGTAATCGTAGTGTGTTATATTAGGCAACGATGAACTGCCGAAGACAGTAGGTGCCGCAAGGCGTAAGATATCACATCACCTACCGAGGAAAGATATCGTTAATTGATTTAACAATATACTCTCAAGTCTTATGGCTTTGAGAGTTTTTTTATATCTTGAATGTGCAGTCATTAGTAAAATAAGGAGGCGCATTATGGCAAAGGTAGAGTTAAAGAAGCCAATAGTAGAAGAGATCAAGGCAAATCTTGAAGGCGCTGCTACTGCAGTAGTTGTAGACTATCGTGGTCTTACAGTTGAGCAGGATACACAGCTCCGTAAGAATTTAAGAGAAGCTGGTGTTGTATACAAGGTATACAAGAACACAATGGTCAATTTTGCTATCGAGGGAACAGAGTTCGAAGGCCTTAAGGGTTGTTTAGAGGGACCAACTGGTCTTGCAATCTGCAAGGAAGATGCTACAGCAGCTGCAAGAGTACTTGCAGATTTCGCAAAGGATGCCCCAGCTCTTGAGCTTAAGGGTGGTGTTGTAGAAGGAACATTCTACGATGCAGAGGGAATCCAGGTTATTGCAAAGATTCCTTCAAGAGAGGTTCTTATTTCCAAGTTCCTTGGAAGTATCCAGTCACCTATCGCAAACTTCGCTCGAGTTATCAAGCAGATCGCAGAGCAGAAGGAAGCATAAGAAGTATGACCTTGAGCGTATATTCAAACGCGGATGTGTGCTTAAAGGAATGTCTGGTGAGAGTTTCGCTGAAGAAGCTTATCGGACAATTGAATGTCTATATCATGGACAAGGGGTATCCGCATGAGACGAGAATGGTGTGTGGATACATTACAAAATAACAAATTATATTATATGGAGGAAAACATAATGACAACTCAGGAAATTATTGAAGTAATCAAAGGTTTATCAGTATTAGAGTTAAATGACTTAGTTAAGGCTTGCGAAGAGGAGTTCGGCGTATCAGCAGCAGCAGGCGTTGTAGTTGCAGCAGCAGGTGCTGACGGTGCAGCAGCAGCTGAGGAGAAGGATTCATTCAACGTAGAGCTTACAGAGGTTGGTCCTAACAAGGTTAAGGTTATCAAGGTTGTTCGTGAGCTTACAGGTTTAGGCCTTAAGGAAGCTAAGGACGCAGTTGATGGCGCTCCAAAGGTAATCAAGGAGGACGCTACTAAGGAAGAGGCTGAGGAAGCTAAGACAAAGCTTGAGGCTGAGGGAGCTAAGGTTACATTAAAGTAATTTGATTACTTGATCGTAATATTAGTAAATAAGATATTATTCGGTCTGGCGGTACATCCGAGTGCCGTCAGACCGGTTTTTTCTATAAATAAATTTGATGCCGTTGGCTTGATGTTGTCCGAGAGCCGTTCGGTATAGATATATGATACGATTCAATATGTATTATGATAAGTGATCAGCTGATAATGATACATATTTTCTTTTATTCAAAAAAAATCCAAAAACTAGTTGACAAATATTGCATTTGCTGATAGTATAGTATACTGTCACTATTATGGGTTCGTGTGCGAACATCCCATGATAGCCTGATAAATGGCTTTGAAACACTTATATAACTTAAGGTTGTCCTAAAAAGCATAAAAATAAATTCCAAGGGGTGAATGTGTCGATGGAAAAGAACAGAATTAGTCCTGTCAAGTCTGGAAAAGGCTACAGAATGAGCTATGCGAAGCAGAAGGACGTCCTGGATATGCCTAACTTCATTGAGGTTCAGAAGAATTCATACAATTGGTTCTTAACTGACGGTCTGAGGGAAGCATTTAGGGATATTTCTCCAATCACTGATTACTCTGGTCAGTATAGTCTTGAATTTGTAGATTTTCAGTTCTGCAAGAATGACTTGAAGTACAGTATCGAGGAATGCAAGGAGAGAGATGCAACATATGCAGCTCCACTCAGAGTTAAGGTTAGACTCAGGGTGAAGGATGCTCCGGATATGCCGGAATATGAGATCTTCATGGGTGATCTTCCGCTTATGACAGAGACAGGAACATTCGTTATCAATGGTGCAGAGCGAGTTATAGTCAGCCAGTTGGTTCGTTCACCTGGTATCTATTATGATATAACTCATGATAAGGTTGGTAAGAAGCTGTATGCATGTACAGTTATTCCGAACAGAGGTGCATGGCTGGAGTACGAGACTGATTCCAACGATGTATTCTATGTCCGTGTTGATAGAACTAGAAAAGTACCAGTAACTGTTCTTATCCGTGCACTTGGTCTTGGAACAGATCAGGAGATCATAGATTTGTTTGGCGAGGAGCCAAAGATCATGGAGAGTCTTAACAAGGATCCTGCAAAGTCATACTCAGAGGGTGTAGTTGAACTTTACAAGAAGATCAGACCAGACGAGCCTTCGGTAGTGGAGAATGCAGAGAGCCTTATCAATGCCATGTTCTTTGATGCTAGAAGATACGATCTCGCCAAGGTTGGACGTTATAAGTTCAACAAGAAGCTTGCCCTTAAGGCCCGCATTGCAGGACATGTGCTGGCTGAGGATGCTATCGATCCTAGCACAGGAGAGGTTATAGCTGAGGCAGGTACAGTAGTATCAGAGGAGCTTGCTGACACAATTCAGGATGCTGCAGTTCCATATGTAATGATCCAGACTGAGGAGAGAAACGTGAAGGTTCTTTCCAATATGATGGTTAATATAGCAAATTATGTTGACTTTGACCCTGCTGAGCTGGGCATAGTTGAGCGTGTATACTATCCGGTTCTTGAGGGACTCCTTGAGGAATATGGTGATGACACAGAGAAGCTGAAGGCTGCAGTTGAGCGCGATATGTCAGACCTTGTGCCAAAGCACATCACAAAGGAAGATATATTTGCATCTATCAACTACAATATTCATCTTGAGTATGGCATTGGATTTGATGATGATATCGATCACCTGGGCAACAGACGTATCAGAGCGGTTGGAGAACTTCTTCAGAACCAGTACAGAATCGGTCTTTCAAGACTTGAGAGAGTCGTAAGAGAGAGAATGACAACACAGGATGCTGAGTCTATAACACCTCAGTCCCTTATAAATATCAAGCCTGTAACAGCTGCAGTTAAGGAGTTTTTCGGAAGTTCACAGCTGTCACAGTTTATGGATCAGAATAACCCTCTGTCGGAGCTGACTCACAAGAGAAGACTTTCAGCCCTTGGCCCTGGTGGACTTTCACGAGATAGAGCCGGATTCGAGGTTCGAGATGTACACTATACACATTACGGTAGAATGTGTCCTATCGAGACCCCTGAGGGACCTAACATCGGACTTATCAACTCGCTGGCTACATATGCGCGTATCAACGAGTATGGTTTTGTTGAGGCTCCATACAGAAGACTTGACAAGACAGATCCTAAGAATCCTGTAGTAACTGACGAGGTAGTATATCTCACGGCTGATGAGGAAGACAGATACAGAGTAGTACAGGCTAATGAGCCTATAGATGCCGACGGACATTTTGTAAGAAACAACGTATCAGGTAGATTTAGAGCTGATACGACCGAGTTCCCTAAGTCCAAGGTAGACCTTATGGATGTATCACCTAAGATGGTATTCTCAGTTGCTACATCTATGATTCCTTTCTTACAGAACGATGATGCTAACCGTGCCCTTATGGGATCTAACATGCAGCGTCAGGCGGTTCCTCTTATGATGACAGAGTCAGCTGTGGTTGGAACAGGAATGGAGGCAAAGGCAGCTGTTGATTCAGGTGTCTGCGTAGTTGCCAAGAGAGATGGTGTTGTTGAGTATTCAAACAGCACGGAAATCTGTATAAGAGCAGATGAGGATGGCAAAAAGGATGTATACCATGTTATTAAGTTTGCACGAAGCAATCAGGGTAACTGTATGAACCAGAGACCTATCGTGTTCAAGGGCGACCATGTCAAGGCTGGAGATGTTATTGCTGATGGTCCTTCAACATCAGGTGGAGAGATCGCACTTGGTAAGAACCCTCTTATCGGATTTATGACATGGGAAGGTTACAACTACGAGGATGCGGTTCTTCTCAGCGAGAGACTTGTAAGAGATGATGTATATACATCTATCCATATCGAGAAGTACGAGTGTGAGGCTCGTGATACAAAGCTTGGTAAGGAAGAGATCACAAGAGATCTTGCAGGACTTTCAAATGACGTTCTCAAGGATCTTGATGAGAATGGTATCATCAGAATCGGTGCTGAGGTTCGTGCCGGTGATATTCTTGTCGGTAAGGTAACTCCAAAGGGAGAGACAGAGCTCACAGCAGAGGAGAGACTTCTTCGTGCTATCTTTGGTGAGAAGGCAAGAGAGGTAAGAGATACATCACTGAAGGTTCCACACGGAGCGTTCGGTATAGTTATAGATGCAAAGGTATTTACACGCGCTGACGGAGATGATCTTCCGGCAGGTGTAGACAAGAAGGTTCGAGTTTATATAGCACAGAAGAGAAAAATCCAGGTCGGAGATAAGATGGCTGGTCGTCATGGTAACAAGGGTGTAGTTTCACGAGTGCTCCCTGTTGAGGATATGCCATTCCTTCCAAATGGTCGTCCTCTTGATATTGTGCTTAATCCACTGGGTGTTCCTTCACGAATGAATATCGGACAGGTCCTTGAGATACATCTTGGGCTTGCTTCACAGGTCCTTGGCTTCAAGGTATCGACTCCGGTATTCAACGGTGCAACCGAGTTTGACATCATGGATACACTGGAGATGGCAAATGACTATGCAAATGGTACTTGGGAAGACTTTGAGGCCAAGTACAAGGATACAGTAAAACCGGAAGTTATGGACTTCCTTTACAAGAATAGAGATCACAGAGCGGAGTGGAAGGGTGTACCTATCAACAGAACAGGTAAGGTTCAGCTCCGCGATGGTAGAACAGGGGAGAACTTTGATGCACCTGTAACTATTGGTTACATGCACTATCTCAAGCTGCACCATTTGGTTGACGATAAGATCCACGCTCGTTCAACTGGTCCGTACTCACTCGTAACACAGCAGCCACTGGGTGGTAAAGCTCAGTTCGGTGGACAGAGATTTGGAGAGATGGAGGTTTGGGCTCTTGAGGCTTATGGTGCTTCATATACACTGCAGGAGATTCTGACAGTTAAGTCTGATGATGTTATCGGACGTGTGAAGACATATGAGGCTATCATCAAGGGCGAGAACATACCTGCGCCAGGAGTTCCTGAGTCATTCAAGGTTCTTCTCAAGGAGTTCCAGGCACTCGGACTTGATGTAAGAGTTGTCAGAGAGGAAGATGATGAGGATGGTAATAAGAAGATGGTAGAAGTAGATCTCAGCGAGACTATGGAAGCATACGATTACAATCCAAGTATCAAGAGGCTTCTCAGCGACAGATCGTCAGACAGAGATGATTCAGAGGAGACGGAGGCACCTGAGATATTCAGAGGCGATGATGCTGCTGAACTTGAGGCCAACGGATTCTCAGAGGTTGACGAAGCGGATATGAATGATGACGTCGATTCAGATTTTGTGGATGATGAAGAATAAGAAAGGAGCTTTGTAAGATGCCAGAATACAATGTAGACAATACAGAACAGGAAAAGTCATTGAACTTTGACGCAATAAAAATCGGACTTGCATCTCCTGAAAAGATAAGAGAGTGGTCTCACGGCGAGGTAAAACGCCCAGAGACTATTAACTACAGAACACTTAAGCCGGAGAAGGATGGCCTGTTTTGCGAGAAGATATTTGGACCGCAGAAGGATTGGGAGTGTAACTGTGGAAAGTACAAGAAGATCAGATTTAAGGGCGTTGTGTGTGACAAGTGTGGCGTAGAGGTAACAAAGTCTAGCGTTCGTAGAGAGCGTATGGGACATATCGAGCTTGCTGCTCCAGTTTCACATATCTGGTATTTCAAGGGAATACCTAGCCGTATGGGACTGATACTGGATATTTCTCCAAGAATCCTTGAGAAGGTTCTCTACTTCTCATCATATATAGTTACAGATCCAAAGGATACTCCACTTGCATACAAGCAGATCCTCAATGAGCAGGAGTATAGAGATGCAGAGAAAGAGTATGGATTTGGTTCATTCGTAGCAGAGATGGGTGCTGAGGCTATACAGAAGCTTCTTATGGCTATTGATCTAGATAAAGAGAGCGAGGAGCTTAAGAAGGAGCTTGAGACTTGTAGCGGACAGAAGAGAACAAGGATCATAAAGAGACTTGAGGTTATGGAGGCATTTAGAACTTCAGAGAATAGACCAGAGTGGATGATTATGAACGTTATCCCTGTTATCCCACCGGATATCAGACCTATGGTACAGCTCGAGGGTGGAAGATTTGCCACATCAGATCTCAATGACCTTTACAGAAGAATAATAAACAGAAACAACCGTCTTAGAAGACTCCTTGATCTTGGGGCTCCAGAGATAATTGTCAGAAATGAGAAGAGAATGCTGCAGGAAGCAGTTGATGCTCTCATAGATAACGGTCGTCGTGGCCGTGCGGTAACAGGTCCTGGAAACAGAGCACTCAAGTCACTTTCAGAGATGCTCAAGGGTAAGCAGGGTCGTTTCCGTCAGAACCTTCTCGGTAAGCGTGTTGACTATTCAGGACGTTCAGTTATCGTAGTAGGACC
>ENA-ORKV01000267-ORKV01000267.1-human-gut-metagenome-genome-assembly--contig:-NODE-267-length-70057-cov-5.309503_pt1 | contig 70057 bp, 75 predicted proteins | sample MGYA00243058_ERZ508805 | MGnify/ENA primary metagenome ERZ508805 (study PRJEB26277, sample SAMN04329770) | human gut metagenome | biome: human-associated habitat | host: Homo sapiens | place: USA...
TTGTCACCTGTTAATTACAGATTACAATCCATTAGTATTTAATTAAATAAACTGTCCAACTTTTGGGGTTCAGTTCATTGACTAAATGTCATTTTTTTATGCAAAGAAAAAAGGCTTTCTCAAGCCTCTTAGTTATTTTCTTTTAATATTTCTAATGCTTTATGCATTTTCATATCATATTCAATAACATCCATTGAACCATAAGCTTTTAGAAGTTCAGCTTTATCTACACCATAAGATGCAGCAATTTCATCAGCTCTAGCTTCAACTTCTTCTTTAGTGAATTTTAAATCTTCTTTTTCTGCAATAGCTTCTAACATGAAACGATATTTAACACGTTTTTCAGCTTCTGGTTCCATTTGTTTATGTAAATCTTCTTCTTTAGTACCAGTTATTTTCATAAATTCATTGAAATCCATACCTTGCATTTTTAATTGTTCAGCATATTGATTAATCATTCTATGAACTTCTTCTTCTACGATTTCAGGATTAATTTCTACTTTCATATTTTTAGCTGCAGCTTCTAAAACTTTATCCATGAATTCATCTTCTAAATGACGTTCTTTTTCATGGACTAATTCTTCTTTAACTTTAGCTTTTAATCCAGCTTCATCTTTAACATCTTCATATCCTAGATCTTCAAAGAAATTCTTATTAATTTCAGGTAAAACTCTTGTTTTAACTTCATTTACTGTTACAGTAAATGTTACTTCTTTACCTTTTAATTCTTCAACATAGTTTTCTGGGAACTTAAGATTTAATTCTTTAGTTTCTCCAGCCTTCATTCCTACTACGCCTTCTTCAAAACCAGGAATAAATGAATGACTTCCAATTTCTAAAGGATAATTTTCTCCCTTAGCACCTTCAACTTCTTTACCATCAACTACACCAGTAAAGCTAATAACTGCAGTATCACCTTCAACAACTGTGCCATTTTCTTTAACAACAACATCAGCCATATGACTTCTCATATGTTCAATTTCATGTTCAACTTCTTCATCAGTTACTTTAGCTTCTTCTTTTTTAACTTTTAAGTTTTTGTAATCCCCTAGAGTAACTTCTGGTTTAGTAATAATTATAAATTTAAAAATAACATTTGTATCACTAATTCCAGTAACATCAACTTGTGGTTCAATAACTGGTATTAATTTTTCAGCATCCAATGCTTTTTTATATGCAACACTTATACAAGCATCAATTGCATCAGCATATAATGATTCAATACCAAAATGTTTTAAATAAATTTCTTTACTTGCCATTCCTTTTCTAAAACCATCAATTTTAACTTCTTTGTTTTTCTTTTTAAATACAGCATCTAGAGCAGATACCCATTCATTTTCAAGTTTAATTTCAACTTCATGTACGTTTTTCATAAATACTTCCTTCCTTAACTACTTTATTATAATATAACTTCACTTATTTTACAAGAAAATAAGCTTAATTCCTTAGAATTTAAGCTATTTTTACAATTTTTATTGTATATCCACCATTTGGACTAGCAACTTCAACTGCATCACCAATTTTATGTTTAAGAAGAGCTATACCTAAAGGTGATTCATTAGATATTTTATTATCAAACGGATCAGCTTCCATTGAACCAACTATTTTATATTCTTCTTCTTCGCCATCATCATAACTTATTGTAACAGTTGAACCTAAACTAACTTCATTTTTGCCTTTATTATCAATAATTTCAGCATGTTCTAGTTTATATTCAAGTTCTTGAATTTTTGCTTCAATTATAGCTTGTTCGTTTCTAGCTGCATCATAGTCAGCATTTTCTGATAAGTCCCCTAATGCTCTAGCTTCTTTTAAAGCTTTAATTACTTCTGGACGACGAACATTTTTAAGTTCATTTAATTCGTTTTCAGCTTCTAAGAAACCTTCAGCAGTCATAATAAATGTATTTTCTTTTTTCATAAATTTATCTCCTTTTTAATTTATTTTACAGTTCATAATCATACTATAAAATACTCTATTTGTCAATCATTTTTAATCTCATCATATCGTTTTTTTCTAACCTAGCATCTACAGGTAATTTAACAATACTTTTTGGATGATTACAAACATTTATCTTTTCATTATTATCATCATATATTGTATTAACTATATAACTAAATGTTTCATGATTTGGTCCAAAAAATTCAGTTTCATAACCACTTTCAAAATAATTTCTAACTTCTAAGGTAGCCATTTTAGTACTTTCATCATAATCTAAAACCAGTCCCAAGAAATCTTGATTAGAAACTTCAGTTCTACCGTTCCAATATTGCTCATTTTCTCCAGGTAATTTATCAAAGAATTGTGGTATAGATTCTCTATTTGCACATCTATTTAACACTTTTAAATAGTAATTTTCTTTTTCCAAAGTAAGAGTTCCATTTAAAGCGGCATCAATCATTCTTCTATAAGCAAGAAGCACTGTTGAAACATAATAAATAGAGCGCATTCTTCCCTCAATTTTAAAGGAAGCAACACCTAAATCTATTTGTTCTTTAATAAATGGCACCATATTTAAATCTTTTGGCATAATGCTTAAGTTAACACCATTATCTGTATCAAACTCCCAGCGACAAACTTGAGCACATCCTCCACGGTTTGAATCCCTATTAGTCATATAATTTGATAAAACGCATTTACCACTAAAAGAAGTACACATAGCACCATGAATAAATGTTTCAATTTCAATGCCAGTTTTAGCAATATTAATTAAATCTTCACGAGAAGCTTCACGAGCCAAAACCACACGTGTAACTCCAAGTTTTTGCCAAAATCTCACAGCTCTGCTATTTAAAGTACTAGCTTGTGTAGATAAACATACACTTAAGCCTAATTTTAGCTCTTGACAAGCTTTAATAACAGTAATATCACTTGCAATAATGCCATCAATATGGATGCTATCTAAGTACTTTAAGTAATCTTCTAAGCCATTTAAATCATCATCATGAAATACAATATTAACAGTAACATATATTTTCTTATTTAAACTATGGGCATACTCTGTGGCTTCTTTAAGTTCTTCTAAGCTAAAGTTCTTAGCATTAGCTCTCAAACTAAAATTTTGACCACCACAATAAATGGCATCTGCACCATAAAGATATGCAAACTTCATTTTTTCAAAATCCCCAGCGGGTGCTAGTAACTCAGGCATCTAAATCACCTACTTTATATACAGTTTTTTTATCTAAAAATATAGGACTTGTTTCAATACTTTTTGTATCACCATGAAGAACTTTTATAATATTTTCAACATCTAAAAGAATTGGATCATACCAAAAGTATAAAACATTATCTAGATCAAGTAATTCTAAAGCATTATAATATGGATAAGCATACACTTTAGTGCCTTCCTTACTTTCAATAAATTTAAAATATTTATTATTAATACTTGCATCTAATATATTATTTTCTTCTATTTTAAAGTGTTTTTCATAATTAGTAACTAAATTTCTTCTTGAATACATAAGTGCTTTAAGACCAAAAGCAAAAACAACTACTTTTTTATTTGCATTTTTAACAACTAATTTAATTTCTTCTTTACTTAAATCACTAGATACCACAACACTATCTACATATTCTAAATAGTAATTAACAGATTTACTATTATTAGCAATATGATCAAGTAAAAGTATTTTAGTTATATTTAAATCCTTTATTACATCAAGCATACCTAAATCATCAAATATAATCCCTTTTATATGACTATTTTTAAGCATTACCTCTAGTTTATCTAGGTCACTATCAGTAAGTATTCTATTTATTAAAACAAAATCATCTATATCACTTATGTCAAAATATTCTTCATAACCAGTGGAAAAAAATCTAAGAGGATAAACTAATGTTACATCCTCTTTTTTTAATTTACTTATATAATCTTTATTTGTAACTGTAACAAGTTTATTCATGTTTCCAAGTACTTACTGAAAGTCCATCACCAATGTCATAAAACTCAGTATCAAACTCAGTATTTGTCTTTAAAAATTCAATATATTTTTCTATTTTTTCCACTAAACTTTTTAAGTTACCTTTATCTAATTTATTTGATTCACCAACATAGCCATGAAACTTAATATTATCGGTTATAATAGCACCATTTGGATTTAAGAAATTTTTATATTTTTCAAAAAATCTTGTATATTGTCCTTTAGCTGCATCGATAAATATTAAGTCGTATCTTAAATCTTCAGATAAATTAAGTTCTAATGCATCTTGATATACAACATTAATTTTCTTATCCATGCCACATTTCTTAACATTTTTAAGGCATTCCATATATCTAGTTTCATCTCTTTCAATTGTTGTAACCATAGTTTCTTGATTAGATGATGCCATAAGTATTGCAGAATATCCAATTGCACTACCTATTTCTAAGACATTTTTAATATTATTATCTCTGATATATTTCATAATAAATGCTATAGATTTCTTTTCAATAATTGGTACATTATGCTCAGATGCATAATTTTCCATTTCTAATATTTGTTCTTTCACGTTTTTCACCTTTACTTTACATATTTTTTAACTAAAGCATTAAATTCTTCATTTGTTTTAGCAAAATATACTTTACCAGTTAGAATATCCGCTACAAAATATAAGTAGTCAGTATCAGCTGGTTCTAATGCTGCATTTATGCTTCCAATAGATGGATTACAAATAGGTCCAACAGGAAGTCCAATAAATGTAGTAACTCTAGTATTATAAGGGTTTTTATCATTTAAGTCAAGTTGTGTTATAACCTCAGTCATTTCTTTTTGAACTCCATAGTAACTTGTAACATCCATTCCAAGTGCCATATTAAGTCCTAATCTCTTATAAATAACTTGTGTAACCATTGCTCTATCACTATTTGTATTTGCCTCTTTTTCAGCAATACTTGCAATAGTTAATAGTTCATGAATATTATATTTACTATTTTCTATTTTACTTTTAATTGGTTCTAATCTTTCATTTGTTACACTAAGTACTTTTCTTATTACTTGTTCTATACTTGTTTCTTTATAGAAATTATACGTTTCAGGATATAAATAACCTTCTAAAGGAAAATATATATCTTCATCAAGTATATCATCAGTTAAGAACCAATAATCAGCTATTAACCCTTTTAAAAATGCTTTATCACTAAGCTTTTTTATAGCTTCATCATAATCAATATTTGTTTCATTTGCAACCATAGTAACAAAATTCTTTAAAGTATCTCCTTCTTTAAAAGTAATTCTTACTTCATCTCTTTTAACATTTACTACATCACCAATACTTAAACTAGTTATAATATCTTTAACACTCATATCACGTGAAAACTCATAACTACCGGCTTGTAAATTCTTTTTACCTGATAAAACTATATACACAAATGTTGCATATTTACTTTTAATAAGTTTTGCATCTTTTAAATTTTCCACTATTTTTTCTTTACCTTCACCTTTTTTTACAGTAAATTTCACAATATCAGTACTTTTACTAACTGGACTAAGTAAAATCATAAGGGTTACTATACCAACTAAAATTAAACCCACAATTACACTAAGTATCACAATTAATTTTTTATTTTTTTTCATCTAATCACTACTTTCCTTTTTATTTAATAACATTATTATTTGTCTAAATATTTCATCTAAATTCTCAAGAGTTTCAGAACTTTCTATTGGCAATATTTTTTGCACACCATCATCTAATTCATATTTTCCTGCATAACAAATTGTATCACCAATATTATTTAACTCATTTTTAGTATAAATAATATATTCTCCATCACTTGTAGATACTTTCATAATTATTTTATATGTATCTTTATTTTTATTATCAATTATTAGCTTATTTACCATAATTTACCTTCTTTAGATATGCTTCAAGTATTAAAGTTGCTGATATTATATCAGTTTTATTCTTTTTATTTATTTGCTTAAGACCATTATTTTTCATAATGTTTATAGCTTCAACTGATGTAAGTCTTTCATCCTGAAGTTCTACTTTTATATTTTTTTCTTCAAGGCTCTTTTTAAAGTTCAAACTTCTTTCTGCAGCAAAACCCATGGTATTATCCATGTTTTTAGGTAGTCCCAAGACAACCACATCAATAGATTTTTCTTTTATTATAGAAAGCACTTCTTTTAAAGCTTCATCATAATCTTCTCGAGCAAATTTTATAAGTTTCAAAGGGCTAACCAAAGTATTTGTTTTATCACTAATAGCAACACCACATGTTGTGGTTCCTAAATCTAAACCCAAGTATATCATTATTTACCCAAGTAAGTATTAATAATTGCCATTAACACTTCAGTTCTATCAAATTTAGATAATTTACTTCTTGAATGATTAAAAGTAGTGATATATTTTAAATCACCAGTTGCAAGATACCCCACTAACTGATTAGTTGCATTATATCCCTTAAACTCCATTGCTTCAATCACTTCATTAATAGTCATAAGTATTAATTCTTGTCTTAATTCTTTGACATTAAATATAGTTGTATTATTATCCATAAAATTCACCCACTTATATAATTAGCTCACACTAATTTTATCAAAATTTAAAAAAAATTGCAATATAAAAGGATGCCAAACAGCATCCATGTAGAGATTTTCTTAAGGTACTCAACAACAGTATTACATTTGTTTATATTTTTAAAAGAAAACTTTAATACTTAATATTGTAGGAACTATAAGACTATAATTTATATTATAGAAAGGTTTGTAAAAGAGTTAATGATTAATAAACAAAATGTCTTTCCCGAAAACCTCTACAACTAATACTAACAATCGAATGTGAAAAAAATGTGATAGAAATGTGAAAATTTATATTTGCTCGAATTTCGTTGAATTTTGTTTAAAAAAGTCATAATATAGTTTCATATTTTCAAGTTCCCAGAAGTTTTTATTTGTAACAGGAACACTATCTAAATCATATATTATAGCCCCAGTCATACCAAGTAAAAATGGTGAGTGAGTAGCAATAATGAATTGACAATTAAAAAATCTTGCTGACTCTTCTAAAAATTTAGTGAGTTTAAGTTGCATCGCGGCAGACATACTATTTTCAGGTTCATCAAGTAAATATAAGCTATTTTCTTTTATTTCAGATACAAAATACATAAGGGCTGCCTCTCCATTAGATTGCTCTTTTACATCTTTATCAAGTACTCTATTTCTAACATAATTTGATGCACTTTTTCTTTTAGCATCAATTGAATTTTTCAAATTTTGATAGTCATTCATATCATCAATTGTTTTATCTTTATTATCAAAGTATTCTCTAAATAACATTTCTCTTTGACTAAATCCTCGATTATTTATTCTTCTTACATTAGATATATAATCAAATACATCATCACTTCTTATTATCTTAGCTTCTTCAAAATATTCCATAGATGTTTCAAATTTGCAATGTTCCAAATACTTCATCATCATTTCTCCATGTACCCCAAATGATCCATCACAATTAAGTTTATTAGCAATTATATTTAAAATTGTTGATTTACCAGAGCCATTACCACCATAAAGTATAGTTACATCACTAAATTTAATATCTTTAAATTCTTTTTTTGGAAATATTCTAAATGGATATTGATTATGAAAATATGTTCTTTTTTCTTCACTTAAAATTATATTTTCAGTATTTTCACTAACTAAACTAAATTCTTTTAAATAAACCATTATAACCACCTACTAATATAATACCATACTCTTATAGCAAAAGCAAACATTTATTTGTTAAAAATACAAAATAAAAAGCTCAACATGTTTAGATTGAGCAAACAACGGGATTATTTATTACTCACACCACCCGTTAGTGAGAAACATTATCGCTCGGAATAATTTATTACTCGCACCATCCGAGAGCGAGAAACACTTTCTGTTATACTTTTTCAAGTACATTTATATTATATACCAACAAAAGCAACTATGTCAAGCGCTTTATAGTTTTATTTTGTTGCTAATTTATTTATTTTTTAGTATTTATTTCTACAATAGTTTCTCCCAAATTCCAATTGTTTTTATAATATCTTATTACATCTTTATGCTTTTTTAAAACATTATGAACTTCTTCCGTAAGTATATTAGTACTTTTCCCATGAATAATGATAATCGTATCATTATTCATAGCCTTATTATCCCTAATAAATTCATTTACAAGTACTTCTACCATAGGAACTATTTCTCCATGTAAATCAAGTCTAGGAGTTTTGCTTGTTATCATTATTATTTACCATACCAGTCTTTTGTGCATAATAATCAAGTACTTCTGATAAAGTTGGAATTGATAATCTTGATCCAATTTTAGTAACAGATAAACCTGCTGCAATATTTGCAAGAGTTATAGTTTTTTCCATATCAAAGTTATTTGCTATACCATAAGTAAATGCTCCATGAAATATATCACCAGCACCAGTAGTATCTACTGCATTTACTTTAAGTCCTGGCATTATTTTTATTTCATTACCTACTTGATATAAACATCCCTTTTCTTCTAAAGTAATAACAATATTACTATTTGGGTATTTATCTTGTAATTTATTATATATGGCAACTAATATACTTGGATTACTATAATCAAATTTCATACCAGTAACTGTTTCAGCAAAACCTTTACTACATACTATATATTTAATATATTTACATAATTCTAGTAGTTCTGGTGTTACTCTACCAGCATCAATTATACTAATTGCATTTTGATATTTACTAATTGCATTTTGGCTCGCACCATAATCATGACCATCAGTAAAAATAATATCTGGGGTAAAATCATAACTTAGTTTTTTTAATGCTGGATGTTCTGTTGCAACATTAAATACAGTTCTAGAACCATTCTTTTTATTTATAAGGATAAATGATAAAGAAGTATCTTTATCATAACTAGTTTCTATATAATCTGTAGTTACATGTATATCTTGAAACTCTTTTTTAATATTCGTTCCAAAATCATCAGAACCTATAGTACTTGCAATAACTGTATCTATGCCCCATTTACCAAGTAAGTATGCAGCATTAGATGCAGGACCACCACCAGCACTATATTTTTCATTATATCTATATTTAGTATTTTCAATTGGATAATCATCAACTGGAACAGTTATATCCCAGCTTGAATGACCTATACATAATATTTTCATATTTATTTTCCTTTCATTTCTATTTCATTACTAACTTTTGCTGGCGCCTCTGCCCCGCCTGCCCACACCGCAGACGCGGCAGCCTTTTGTTCTGCCAAAGACTACCTCTTCCTTCGCACTATTTTGTCGCGGCTTGCCTAGCACGCGGACGCGCTAGACAAGCATGTCCTAAAGTACTAGTTTATTACCATCGGGTCGCTGGCACTGCCGCTCCCCGATACATAGGTTATGGAAGACTCAAGACTAAAGGACGGCCGCACCGCACGGAAGTTGCCCACACGGTTGTCGTACACGCGACCATCGCGGCTCACAAAGAACGCATAGTTCGAATTGTCCGCACTACGGGAAATAGTCCATTCATATAGCCCCATATACATCCAATTTGTACTTGTTGCTGTCGTATTATTATAATTACCCATTGTTAAAGTCCATGCACTTGGTTCTGCTGCAAATCCATAATCTGACACATACATTAAGCCAATTTTTGCACTATATTCTGTTGCATTATCTGTTGTATTTGTTGTTACTGGACTCACTATTTCATTTTGATATACTACAGATGGCGTTTTTGAATATATATTTGAATATGTATTTCCTCCAACTTTCCACGTTGTTGTTGCTATTTTATTTGCCCATTCTTCTCCTATATTATTAATGAAATTTGTATTTAAGTTTGTTTTATTTAATAAACTTTCACTCCACGTATTCTTTTGCGTCGTGTTATTCCAGTAATATACACCTATTCTTTCTCCATCTCCATAGGTACCTTTATATGTGCTATCCATTCCCCATTCTTTATATGTTTGATAATAATCTCCATCTGTTCCTAATTCATCTGTTGTTCCATAATCATATTTAATTAATTTTACATTATTTCCAAATACTCCGATAATTCTATACAAGTTATCTGTTGGGCATGTACTCTCATTACTTCCAAAACATACATAATTATTTGGATTTGCGCCAGAATATCTATATGAGCTATCTCCTGCTCCATTTGTTAAACTACTATCATGATAATAAATATTATTATCCCCTTGGGTTCCTGTATATAATTTTGCCACATGACATGCTAATGTATTACCATTACAGCTTTCATGAAAAGGCAATGAAATTTCTTCTTTTTGTAACAGAATATTTACTCCCATACTCTTACCAAAGTTACCAGATTGGTCAATTGGTAAATTAAGATATGTTAAAGTAATATTCCATACTTGATTAGTAAATGTTGTACTTGAATTAGAAGTTATACTATAATTATTTGCTATATTAAATAAACCATTTTGAGTTGTTGCATCAAAACCTGACACACCATTAAAAGTACCATAAGTAAGGCCATCAATTGATGTAACTTCTTCCCCATTTGGATTAGTTATAGTAAGTATTATTTCTGGTGTAGTTCCATTTGTATATGTAAATGTATTATTTTCTATTTGAAAATATAAATAATAATTATAAGTAGCAGTGTTTTTAGTACTATTAGCTTTTAAAGAAGCAGTAGCTGTAGTACTTGTAGTATAATTAGTACCATTTTCTTTTAAAGTAGTTGGTGTTGCATCCAACTTAAGAGGATTTCCCACTTTTAACTTAAACTCATCTACTGTATCACCTTTTATAACTATATTAGTCTGAGCATTATTAATAATTGGTGCTAAAAAAGCATAAGTAACTCTTGCAATAAGTATAAAAAATACTCCCACAATTAAAACACTTAATATATATAAAAATTTATTACTTTTAATTTTTTTTATAAATTTTTTCATAAGTCAATCACCCTACTATTAATAGTTTACCATAATTTTTCTAAAAAGAAAATATTAAAGTAATAAATTTTTATAATTTTATGTTTAGTAAGTGTAACTTGAGGTCGAAAATTTCGACCTCAAGTTTATATTTTTATTTTTGCAAGTATATTATTTAATATTTCTTTATCTTCTATTTTACTTATACAAAAGCATTTTTTACCTAAATCTTTGAAAGATGAACCAGAAGTATATAATATTTCTTTATCTAATATAATAAATCTATCATGAAAAGAATCATTATTAATAAACGTTATATTATTATATTGTTTTAAATATTTATTTTTAGTTATTTCATCTATATTTTTTGATACAATTATAATATTTTTATTTATATTTTTAAGAATATCTAAAAGTTCTTTACCTGCATAATTATCAATGATAATTATGTTTTCTTTAGATTTATTTAAAATTTCTAATAAAAGAGAATATGCATCGTAAATTTGTCCTTCATAAAATAATGAATTAATTTTAGGTTTAAATTCATCAAAGGTTTCTTTTAGTATTTTTATATCTTCCGTATTTTTAAGAACTTGATTATTTATGTATTTCTGTTCCACTAGATTTGTGGAAATATATTTTCTCATAAATACAAAAGCTCTCATTATATTTACACTTACTTTTGATGCCATTTCAGTTTTTAATACACTTGCAAGCATGGCAACACCTTGTTCTGTAAAACCATGATAATTGGTCCTGCTTTTTGGATTTGCGGTCCCAATTTGGGACCGCAAAATGTTTTGTTCTTCATCAGTTAAACAAAAATAAAAATCTTCCGGAAACCTGTCTATATTTCTTTTGACTGCTTGATTAATAGTTTTTGCTCCATTTGCACACCCATATAGCCTTCCTAAATCACTATCTAACATCACTTGTTTACCTCTTATTTCATAAATTAAACTTTCTATTTTTTCATTATCTTTAATTATTAAATTATTCATTTTTACCTCCTTTCTTTTTTAATTCTAAAGTCCCAAATTGAGACCTTAGAACGTTCACACCATCATTTCCCATTATTTTATCCTCCTTTTCAAAATTATTTTTCGTCTTTTTGTGGTCACAATTTGTGACCGCAAATTTTTCTATTTTTAAAAAAAGAGCATTCCCGTAGGAAATGCCCGAATAGATATATTATGCTTGCCTCAAAAATATAAATTGTCGACTAAAGATTTATGGTATTAACACTTGGCAAGTTAATTAATACACATTAAGTATATAACATTTAAATATTAAAAACAATATATTATTGAAAAATCATTAAAGTTTTGATATTATATGAAACAAGAGGTGTTTAAATAATGGAAATAATAGGTATAATCGCAGAATATAATCCTTTTCATAATGGTCATATTTATCACATAAATAAAATAAAAGAAATGTATCCTGATTCAATATTAATATTAGTATTAAACGGATATTTTTTAGAACGCGGAGAAATATCGCTCTTAGCAAAAGAAAATAAAGCGAAAATAGCTTTAGACTATGGAGTTAATATAGTTTTAGAACTACCATTTATATATGGAACTCAGTCCGCAGATACATTTGCAAATATGAGCATTAAATTACTTAATAAATTAAATGTAAATAAAATTATATTTGGTAGTGAATGCGCAGATATTCTTCTTTTAGAAAAACTTGCTGACACGCAATTAGAACCTGAATTTGGAAAACTAGTAAAAACATATTTAAATGAAGGTATTAATTACCCTACTGCACTTGCTAAAGCAACAAACATTGATTTTGAATATAAACCAAATGATCTACTCGGTATTTCTTATATAAAAGCAATAAAAGAAAATAAATTTAATATAAAACAAGAATGCATCAAAAGAACAAATGACTATCATGATTTACATAGTAACGAAGAAATAATAAGTGCCTCAAATATTAGAAATAAACTTAAATTAAATGAAAATATAAGCAAATATTTACCTAATGAAGTAATAGATGATTTAATTAAAATTAATAAAGATATGTATTTTAATTTATTAAAAAGTAAGATTATAACTGATGATAATTTAAATGATTATTTAGATGTAGATGAAGGAATAGAATATAGACTTAAAAAGAACATAATTATTTCTAATAATATAGATGAATTTATAGAAAAAGTTAAAACTAAAAGATATACATATAACAAATTAAATAGAATGTTTATTCATATATTAATTGGACTTAAAAAAAGTGATAATTATATAGATGATAAATATCTTAGAATAATAGGTTTTGATAACATAGGTAGAAATTACTTACAAACAATAGATTATAGAGCAAGTTTAAAAAACACTAAAGTTTATGATTATGAATTAAAAGCTAGTTTAATTTATGATTTAATTAACAACACTAATACTTATGAATTTGAAATAAAAAACAAACCAGTCATCAAAGACTAGTTTGTTTTTGTTTGTTAAAATAAACTAAGTTGAGCAGATTCAGGCATTCCTTCAAAAACACCAAGTTCACGAAGAGCATTAATTGTTGTTTGATTCACCTTTCCACGCATTTGAAAATCTTCAACACAGTAGAATGGTTTCTTATTTCTTTCTTCCACAATTTTATTTGCAACATTTTCACCAAGACCATCAACAGCCATAAATGGTAAATATAAGCATTTATTTTCTTCATCAATATAAAATGTTTTAGCAAGTGACTTAGTTATATCAATATTTTTAAAGGTAAAACCACGAGCTAACATTTCAAGTGCAACTGCTAGAGTATCACCTACTGCAGATTCTTTAGCGGATGCTCCAAAGCCTTTTTCTTTTATTTCAATAAGTCTCCTTTTAATACCGTCGTAGCCTTTAAGCATAGCATTTACATCAAAATCACTTCTTCTTATACTAAAGAATGCTGAATAATAATAAAGAGGATAATAGACTTTAAACCATGCAACACGATATGCCATCATAACATAAGCACATGCATGAGCCTTTGGGAACATGTATTCTATCTTTCTACAACACTCAATAAACCACTCAGGAACACTAAACTCTCTCATGTATGCTACATGTTCAAGCCAAGTATCTGGTTCTTTTTTAGCTTTTCCCTTACGAACGAACTCAGATATTTTGAAGGCTCTAGATGGATCTAGACCATAGTTTATTAAACTAACCATTATATCATCACGACAACCAACAACTTCATTAAATGAAGCTACGTTATTTACAATTAAATCACGAACGTTTCCTTGCCATACATTAGTCCCGTGAGATAAACCGGCGATCTTAACTAAGTCTGCAAAATGTGTAGGCTTAATTTCAAGAAGCATGTTTATAGCAAAGTTTGTACCAAATTCTGGAATACCTAAAGTTCCTGTTTTACATAAAATTTGTTCTTCAGTAACACCTAAAGCTTTCGGAGATGTAAATAAACTAATTATATTCTTATCATCAAATGGTATTTCTTCTTTAATATTTATACCTGTTGTATCACCTAAATATCTTAGCATTGTTGGATCATCGTGTCCAAGAATATCTAGTTTTAAAACATTATCATGAATAGCATGGAAATCAAAGTGAGTTGTGTACCAAGTACTATCTGGTTCATCAGCTGGATATTGATATGGAGTAAAATCAAATACATCCATATACTGAGGAATAACAATAATACCACCAGGATGTTGTCCAGTTGTTCTTTTAACACCAGTACATCCAATAGAAATACGTTCTATTTCTGTATTATTTAGAATAATTCCCTTATCTTCACAATATGCTTTTACATAACCAAAAGCAGTTTTTTCCGCAACAGTTGAAATAGTACCGGCACGATAAGCATGATCTTCACCGAATAGTACCTTTACATGGTTATGAGCATCAGCTTGATTATCACCAGAGAAGTTAAGGTCGATATCTGGTACCTTTTCCGCTTTAAATCCAAGGAATGTTGCAAATGGCATATCTTGACCTTCTTTTTTGAGTTTGCTTCCACATTCACAAGTTCTATCAGGCATATCATAGCCAGATGGATAAAGACTAGCTAGACTTTCTCCATTTTCATCTTCAAAATAAGATTTTTTGCATTTTGGACAAACATAATGTGGAGGAAGACCATTAACTTCTGTTATTCCCATCATCGTGGCAACTAAACTTGAACCAACAGAACCACGGGAACCTACAAAGTAACCATCTTCGTTTGATTTTTTAACTAGTTTTTCCGCGATAAGATAAATAACGTCATATCCCCCACCAATGATACCAGCAAGTTCTGCTTCAATTCGTTCTTCAATATTTTTGGGAAGTGGATCACCATATATTTCATGAGCTTTATTATAAACCATTTCTTTAGTTACTTCGGCACTATTTTCCAAAACCGGAGTATATAATTTATCTCTAATTATTTGCAAGTGTTCTACCATATCAGCTATTTTGTTAGTATTTGTTACAACTATTTCTTTAGCTAAATCATCACCTAAGAAGGAAAACGCATCCAGCATTTCTCTAGTTGTCATAAAGAACATATTAGGTAGCTCTATATCAGGTCTATTAAGAGGATGTATCTTACCATTTGTTTTTTGATGAACAATTACTTTACGATATATTAAGTCTTCAGGCCTTAAATTATGAACATCGCCAGTTGCACAAACGAGTTTTCCCATCGATTTAGCAAGTTTTACAAGCCTTGTAATATAACCATTATATTCAAGAGTATTATGAAATTTTTTATCTTCACCAATTAAATGTGAACAACAAGATGCCGGTTGAACTTCAATATAATCATAAAAATTCATTAAATCTTTTAAATCATCATCACTCATGCCATAACCTTTATCAAAAACTTCACCATTTACGCAACCACTACCAACAATTAAACCATCCCGCAAATTAATTAAATCTGTTCTTGGTAATTTAGCATCTTTACCCTTATATAAATATTTAGTATTAGCAAGTGAAATAATCTTAAATAAATTTTTAAGACCAACAGGATTTTTAGCAATTACTGTTAAATGAAATGGTCTTGCAAATTTAATAGCATTTTCTTTATCTGCTAGAGTATCTAAATCTAAAGTAGTTTTAATATTTTGGCTTTTCAATTCATATAACATTTTATAAAAGCATTTACTTGTCCCTTCACAGTCATAATCAGCTCTATGATGTTTATCTTCATCCCATTCAACTTCTAAGTTTTTAACTAAAGTAGATAATTTATGATTTCTCCAGTCAGGATACATATTTCTAGCAAGTCCCATTGTATCTACAACAGTATTATTAAACTCACCTAAATTATATTTTTTACAAGCACTTGTAACAAAAGAAATATCGAATTGAGCATTGTGAGCAACTAGTGACCTATCTCCACAGAACTCTAAGAATCTTCTTGTTACATTTTCTTCACTATCTTTACCTACTAACATTTCATCAGTAATATTAGTTAGTTCTGTTATAATCTTTGGAAGAGGTGTAGGACACGCAATAAGTTCATCAAATCTATCAATTATCTCATTATTTTTAACTTTAACTGCCCCGATTTCTATCATTTGATCAATACCACTATTAAGCCCAGTAGTTTCAGTATCATATACAACATATTCTTGATCAAATAATGAATATTCTTTATTTTTAAAAACAATATTTGATTCAACATCAACAATATTAAGTTCTGCTCCATATAATGCTTTAAACTTATCTTTATCTTCTTTTCCCTTATTAACTTTAGCCAAAGCATTATAAATATCTGGATAAGCCTGAAGTGAATTATGATCAGTTACAGCAACAGCTTTATGGCCTAGTTTCATAGCAAATTTAGCAAGTGTTGCAGTTGGAACTACTCCATCCATCATACTCATCATTGTATGTGCATGAAGTTCAACTCTCTTTTCTTCTTCTTCATCTTTAACAGTTAAATCTTTTGATGGAATAATCTCAATATTTCGAGCATTTATAACCATTTGATGCAAATATTCATCCATTTCCATATGTCCATGAATTCTATACCATGAACCAACATTAAGTTTTTTATTTAAAATACCAAATTCTTCTTCATTAAATCTTACAATTTTCATCGGATAACTATCAGTTTTATCTGATACTTTCAAATTCATAATAAAGATTGGTCCTTTTTTTCCTTGTCTTTCTGTTACTTCTTTTTGAAAAATATAAACTTCAATTATTATATTTTTCATTTCACCAAGAATATTATTTAACTTAATAATATCTCCATCTTTATGTACACCAAGTATAACTGGGCTTTCTTCTTTTTTAGATACTACACTTTGTTTTTCAAGTTCTATTTCTTCTTGAAGATTCTTTCTTTCATCTTCACTAATAATTACTTCAAGTTTATAATCTCCAAGACCATATCTTTTTAAATTATTTAATAAATCTGTTCCTTCATGGATTAAATCACTTTTCTCAAAATCATTTAAAACATGGAAATAAATTGTATCATTTACTACTTCAATATTACTTTTTTTTACACTTATTAAAGATGGTCTTTTTAAAATAATATCATCAATTAAATAATCTATATAACTTACTATATCTTCATGTGTAACATTATCATAATTCATAATAATTTCACAAGGTTTCTCACCATTAATACCACTTAAAGCACTTAAAAACAATCTATTTATATTATTTATTGGTAAGACATTTGTATTTTTAATATATACATAAAATTTATTTTCATTTTTCTTTAAAACTACTCTATCTAAACTTGCTTCATTAAATAATTCATCAACAAAAGAAATACTTTTAAAAAATCTATTTAGTTCTTCATTCATTTTAAACCACCTTCTTTATATTATTAACGATTATACTTACTTTGTCAAATCTTTTTGAAACATTTCCATTAATCTCTACTAAATCCCCTATTTTTAAATCATTTATTAAATTCATATTCTTAGGAAAAATAGTAAAATCACATGTTCCTGTTTCATCACTGGCACTAATAAATGCCATATTTTCATTTTTCTTAGTTTTAATATTACTTATCCTATTTACTAAAACAACACACTTAATATTTTTAAATAAATATTTTTCTAGCATTTCAAGTTTCATCACATTTTGATACTTACTTGCAGGATGATTTGTTATAAAATAGCCAAAGCTTTCTAGTTCATTATTTCTTTTTACTTCATCACTATAATCATCTAATTCAATTATAACAGGTTTCTTAATTAGTTCATCATCTATTTCTGCAAAATTAAGGGCTACTTTAGTATTTTCCACTAAAGTTCTTTCATTTAAATTAAAACTTCTAAGAGCTTCTGCATTAATTAAAGTATTTAAAATATTTTCATTAAGGATTTTCTTATTCTTACAAACAAAGTCAAAAAAATCAGTGTATCCATCTTTTCTATTTTCTATTATTTTCTCACTCAAGTTTTCTGGAATACCTTTAATTTGCCAAAGTGGCATTATTAACTCTTTTCCACTTATATAAAACTTATTGCAACTTAAATTCACATCTGGTTTTTCAAGTTTTATACCTTTATTTTTTAAAAACAAAACTAATTTAGCAAACTTTTCATTATCTTTATTATTAATCATTTCTATAATAAAGTATTCTGGATATTTTACTTTTAAATATGCCATATCATAACTTATACGAGCATAAGCAACTGAATGAGCTTTATTAAAACCATAACTTGCAAATTTAACTATCAAATCATAAATTAAAGTTGCAACACTTCTATCATAGCCTTTACCTATTGCACCATTTATAAATTTTTCTTTTTCTGCATTAATAACACTTTCTTTTTTCTTAGAAATAGCTCTTCTTATAATATCAGCTTCTGCAAGAGAATAACCACCAATTTTACCTAAAATAGCAATAATTTGTTCTTGATATAAAATTATTCCATAAGTATCTTTTAATATTGGTTCTAAATCTTTATGAATATAAGTAATTTCTTTCTTACCATTTTTTCTTGCAATATATTCATCTGCTTCTTCTAAAGCACCAGGTCTTCCTAAAGCAAGTGATGCTACTAAGTCATTAAAAGAACTAGGTTTTAGTTTTCTAATTAAATTTCTCATAAGACTTGTTTCAAATTGAAATATTCCTTCAGTTTTTCCAGTGCAAAATAAATTTAGTACTGCTTTATCATTTAAATCGATATTTTTTAAAGCTTCTTTGCCTACTTCATCTAATATATTTTTTATGGTAGTTAAATTTTTAAGAGCTAAAAAGTCCATTTTTAAGAGTCCAATACTTTCTAGATAATCCATTGTTACACCAGTAATTAAAGTATTATTTTCATAATGAATAGGTATTATTTCATCTAAATTAGTACTTGATATTACTACACCTGCAGCATGAGTTGAAGTATTTTTCTTTAAACCTTCTAAATGCATTGATATATTATAAAGCTTCTTAAGTTCATTATAATTATTTAAATACTTTTTAATATTTTCATTTGTTAAATTATCTTTTAAACAAATATTACCATTTATACATTTAATAAAATTATCAAGAAGTGTATCATTAATTTTTAATAATTTACCAATTTCTCTAAGAACTAACTTACTTTTTAAAGTTGTAAAAGTAAGACCTAAAGCTACATTTTTATCACCATATCTATTTCTGACATACTCAATTATTTCTTCTCTTTTTAAAGCATCAAAATCCACATCGATATCAGGCATTGTAACTCTTTCGGGATTTAAAAATCTTTCAAACAATAAATTATACTTCAAAGGATCAATTTCAGTTATACCAATAGAATAACTAACCAAAGACCCAGCCGCAGATCCCCGACCTGGTCCCACTAAAATATCATGCCTTTTAGCATATAAAACATAATCATAAACAATTAAAAAATAATCTACAAATCCCATTTCATTAATTATTTTTAGTTCATAATTTAATCTTTTTAAATATATATCAGGTACTTTACCATTTAATCTTTTAGTTAGACCTTTAAAACATAAATCATGTAAAAATGAAGAAGAGTCAATATTATCCTTATACTTAGGGATATATTTTTTATTAAACTCTAATTCTAAATTTAGTAAACTGATTACTTCATCTATCTTTCCCAAATCTATATCAGGAGCAAAATAATAATTCTGTTCATACATCCCTACTTCTTCTTTTCTTAATTTATCAAGATATGCAAAAAATAAAACATCATCTTTCTTTAAAGCTTTTAAATCATTTATATATAATACATTACTTGTTATTGTTAAAGCATTTAATCTTTCTAAAGAGTTATTGTAACTTATATAAAGGTTATTAAAAAACTTTAATTTATCAAATAACTCTTTACTTTTAAAAGGCACTATACACAAAATACTATCTTTATATACACTTAAATCATCTAATATAAGTTCATTTTTTTCTTTTAAAGTATGAATCTTAAGTAAATTTTTATAACCATCAAAATTCATAGCATATAAATATACATTTAAATCATCTATTTTTACATCTAGACCTACAATTGGTTTTATATTATTTTTCTTACAAGCATAATAAAATTCAAGAACGCCATATAAATTTTCATCACATATTCCACATGTATCAATATTCTTTTCACTTAAAAAACTAATTAAATTTGGAACTTTAATTAAACTTTTTAATAATGTATAATCAGTTGTTACTTTAAGTGGTATGTACATCTTGGCATCTCCTTATAAGTAAATTATAACACGTATTTATAATTTATTTAAGTAGTTTTATGTATTTTTATTTACTGATTTTCTAAGAAGTGATATAATCAAATCTAGGAAGTGTGAAGGATGGAAATATTATTAAATTATGAATTATTAAAATTACTAAAAGAATATGAAAAAAAAGGATTATTAGCAGATGAAAATTTTATTAAAACCGCTGTTAAGATTATTCTTGAAAAAAGAAGATGTCAAAGAGAAGTTGATGATATCGTCATTGGTGAAAATGCCATTTTATTTGAAATACCTATGTTTGATGAAAACAGCAAAACATTATATATTAAAAGTGGCATGGATACAAAAAGAGTTGTAGAAAACTTTTTTAATAAAAGTGATACTATAAACATATACAATTTAAAAGTTTTAACTTATATACTAGAAGTATGTAATGAAATATGTCAAAAAGCAAAAAAGCACAATGATGTTACATATTATCTTATTTATTTACATGAGCATTTTAAAACAACTGCCATAGACTTATGTAGCAGAATGGCTAGAATTGATGCTGTAAATCAAATAAGCAATTTAGCAAATTGGCTTTCAATAAAAGATAAAGAAACACTTGAAAATTATATAAATTATGAAATTGTTTCAGCACTTTTACAAGGATATAGTTACGAAAAAGGCATACTCAGATGTCCAGTATTCAAATATTTAAATAAATATAATTTACATTTAGCAAATGAAGGAAGAAATGTAGATACTGAAGAAGAATTAATGTATAAAATAAATGCTGCCACAACAAATAATACATTAGATGAAAATCTTTATATTGGTTTTCCAATTGATGAAGATAATTACAAAGACTTAGCAAGTCAAAAAGAAAATACTGCTAAATTATTATTAAGAAAAAGAAACTGAAAATCAGTTTCTTTTTTCTAACTACAAGCATCCATTAAGAAGCCATACAAGCTTATATCCTTATCATATACACCCTTTTTAATATTTAAATCTATATCACATAATTTAACTAAATTTCCGAGTAGTTCTTTGTTAGAAAATTTACTAGAATTTGTATAGAATTTATTTATTTGCCAATCTGCTAGAGAAAGATAACTCATAATATCACTCATACTCATTTTATTATATAAATTTTTAACATAATACATAAGACGATATTCTCTAGCTAAAAGTGAAACCAAAACAGTTGGTTCTACTTTATATATTTTTAATGATTTAAGTATTTTCAAAGATAATTTTAAATTTTTTTCAATTACAGCATTTACAAAAGCAAAATTATTATTTGTTTTTTCTTCCCCTACTATATTTAATACATCATTATATTTGATTGTACATGGAAAACCATAATATATCATAATTTTATCAAGTTCATTAAACATTATATCTAAATTATTATAAGAATTATCCATTATATAATTAAGTGTTTTATAATCAATGCTATAATCATAGTTTTTCAAATAACTTGTTAAAGTACTATTAATATTTCTTTTATCCAACTTGGGAATATTAATTATAGAACCTTTGTTTTTTATACTTTTTACAATCTTTTTTCTTAAATCAATTCCATTTAATGTCGTAAAAATAATATTAGTAGTTTCATTTGAATTTTCTAAATATTTACTCAAAAGTTCATTATCGCTTTCACTTATTTTACCAGTACCAAAAAAATCAGCATTTGATACAACAATCCATTTTTTACTATCATCTAAACTAAAATAAGAAGCTTCCTCAATTATTTCTTTAATTGTACATCTATTTGCATTAAAAAGAATATAGTTATTACCTTTAACCATTTTCTTAATTTCATCATCTATGATTCTATAACTTTCAGCACTTATTAAATAATTCATATTAATCACTACTTAAGTATATCATTTTTAAAAAGAAAAAGAAAGAGCTCTTTCTTAATTCTATCTAAACATTATATAATGTACTATATTTTATGGTCATTTTATTTTTATGTGCTATTATTAATTTACATCTGTTTTCTTAATAATAAATATTTTATTATTTTTATAAAAGGCATAAAAAATATCTTTTATAAATAAATTATTTTTTGATAGTTCTTCTTCTACCCATTCTGGTGTTTTTTTAATATATTTAAGGACTTTAGTTTGAAGCTGTCCATCAAGTATTAAAGCCTGTGGATAAGGACTTTTAAGTTTAAAAAAGTTATATTTAAATACTGACAACTCTCCATTTGGTTCTAAAAACGCATATTCGACCATATCTATATCTCTGATTTCTTTTTGTCTTAAAGAAACAAGTAGATCATCTAAAGAGTATCTTTGTTTTACCATTTCTTTATAATTTATTTTACCATTTACTATAATGAGAGATGGTTTGCCATCAAATATGGTTCTAAACTTTCTTGATTTAATAGAAATAAATGCAAATAAAACTTCAAGAATAACTAAACAAGTAATAGGTATAACGGTATAAGCCATAGGTTGTTTAAATTCTTCAATGCTAATAGCTACTAGTTCTGCGATTAGTATAGACACAATTAAATCTATTACTCCAAGTTGCCCTATTTCTCTTTTGCCCATAATACGATAAGCAATAAGAACAAAAAAATAAAAGAAAATAGTTCTAAATAATACTGTAAATATTTGCATAATATCACCAATAATATTATGGTAATAACGAAAGGTTTTTAAACATAGTATTTATTAGGTGATTATATTTTGAAAAATTTATTAAAATATCTAGGATATTATACATTATTTTTAATAACTTTAGTTTTTATTACTAGTTTACTTAATTTAATTGGTGTTAATTCCACAATAACTAACCTTTTAATATTTATATTTAATATTAGTTTATTCTTTATATTTGGTCTTAAAAATGGTAAGAAAGCAAGTAATAAAGGTTATCTAGCTGGACTTAAAGTTGGTGGTTTATTTTTACTTGTATTAATTATTATAAGTTTATTTACATCTAAAAATATATTTAGTTTAAGCACATTTATTTACTATTTAGTTTTAATATTAGCAAGTACTCTAGGTGGATCTCTTGGCATAAATAAAAAGAGTGAATAAAACACTCTAGTTTATAAATACGTATTCATTATTTTTTAAAGTAACATAAGCATCTTCACTATAATACTCTTTGGTAACAGGATTTACCTGTTTTTCTAAATATTTTAAATCATATAGTTCTTTTAATGTAATAGTATCGTTATTGCATTTCTTTTCTATCTTACACTTTTTAGCTGCCTCAATGATATATTTTTCTTCCACCAAAAGTAATTTATCATTATGATTATCTACTACTTTAAATGAAGTAACACCAATAACTAAGCCAAATATTATAATAATTGTTGCAGAAATAATCCACTTATTCATGCTTTTCTCCGTAATAATTTTTAACGAATTCATCTCTATATTCTTCCATTGTACCATTTTTAATATTTTCTCTTATATTTTTCATAATTTGGTGTAAAAAATATATATTGTGAATTGACAAAAGTCTAGCACCGAAAGTTTCATTTGCTGTAATCAAATGTCTGATATAAGCTTTAGTATAGTTTTTACAAGCATAACAATCACAATTATCTACTGGAGTAAAATCTTCTTTATATTTACTATTTTTTAAATTAATTTTACCATATTTAGTATAAGCATGACCATGTCTTGCTAGTCTAGTTGGACTTACGCAATCAAATATATCAATACCACGCATAGAATTTTCAATTAAATCTATTGGATCACCAACTCCCATTAGATAACGAAGTTTATCTTCTGGCAAATATGGAGTTGAATATTCAACCATTTTATACATGGTTGGTTTATCTTCACCCACAGATGTACCTCCAACAGAATAACCATCAAAATTCATCTTAACCAGTTCTTCCGCACAGTGTCGTCTCAAATCTGGATATTCTCCCCCTTGAACAATACCAAATAATAATTGATCATTATCCTCTTTAACAGCTTTACCACGAGCTGCCCATCTAAGAGTTCTTTCTACACTCTTTTCCATATATTCATGAGTACTTGGCCATTTAACACATTCATCAAAACTCATCATAATATCACTACCAAGTTTAGTTTGAATCTCTATTGACTTTTCCGGAGTTAAAAATAAATTATCACCATTTAAGTGATTTTTAAACTTAACTCCTTCTTCACTTATATCCTTTGGTTTAGCCAGAGAAAAAACTTGAAAGCCACCAGAGTCTGTTAAAATCGGGCCATCATAATTCATAAACTTATGAAGTTTACCAGCTTTATCCACAATATCCTCACCCGGTCTAAGCCACAAATGATAAGTATTAGCAAGAACAATACCAGAGCCAATTTTCTTTAATTCTTCCGGAGATAAAGTCTTAACTGTTGCATTTGTACCAACAGGCATAAACATCGGAGTTTCATAAGTTTTACCATTATACGTAATTTCACCAAGTCTTCCCATTGTTTTATTATCTTTATACCTTAATTTAAATTCTAGTTTCATAAAAACACATCCATTCATATCCATTTTACCAAAAAATATAAAAAAGTTAAATAAAAAAGATAGACAAAAATAATATTTTATCGTAAAATGATATTAAGGTGATAAAACATGGCTAAAGATATAGCATTAATTTTCATAATTTTCTTTTCAATTTCTGGCATTTGTTTTTACAAATGGATCATGATTCATACTAGAATAAAACAAATGGATTTAATAAAGTGTCAAGTTACTGATGTTATAAATAGAACAACATATCAAAAAAATATTTATGACTATCATTATGCGTATAAAGTTGATAACGAAGAATATGGTACTAGCGACAGATTAAAATATAACCTACTATGGAAACCTAAAATAAATGATGAACTAAACATGTATGTATCAAAAAATAATCCCAACAATACTATATCTCCATGGCAAACATATCTTTATAAATTATATTTTATTGTAATGATTATATCTTTTATAATTCCCTTTATTGTAAGCCTTTAAGGCTTTTTTATTTTTCTTTCTTTTAATTTAAGAAGTATTAAATAAAGAGAACATATTATATCTTCATACTCAATATTTATACTTTCATTTATATTTTTAAATAGTAACCATTTACTTTTTACCTTTTTACTAAAACTTAATTTAATTATTTTCTTATTAATAGTATCAAAATCAGTTTCACTAGAAATACTATTATACAAGTTTTCTAAAGCTAGACCTAAATTATGAACATTAATATCATCATAATAAAGTAAATATAAATTATATAAATCAATAGCATTAACATTTAAATTATTAGTAATTTTATAAAATAAATCTGCAAGTTTTTCCTCTTTAGTATATGACTTTATAATAATCCTTTTCTTTAGAGTTTTAAGTATTAATACTTCTTCTATTCCATCAGGAAATTTTTTCAAAGCATTACCAACATCTAAATCCATAAGCCACTTTGAGCCCTTATAATTTATAGCTATTTTAGCATTATATAACTGATAATCTTTTGTATGATATACCTTTTTTACTTGTAAAACATTAAATTTTGCTTTTTTATAATGTTTAAATATAGTACTTAAGAATATATTAACAGAATACATATTTATTTTAATATTATAAAGATTTATTGCTAAGTTATCTAAATCTTTATATACTACTTTGTTTTTATATCCGCTTTCATTAATTGCCTCTAAAAAGTAATCTTTAAAAATACTTGGATATATACAATTACTTCCAAACCTTTTTTCTTTCATAATAACCTCATCTTTCTTATTTCCCCTTTAATCTTTTGTTAAATATTTATTTTGGCATAATATACCTCCTTCGAATGTATATTAAAGCACATTTAAAATGCGATATTTGTTGCTTTTTGTCGAACATCTCAAAAAAGTTAATTTTTTCATAAAAAAACACTTATTTTTTTCAAAATAAGCATTTAAAATTAACGTAATATATCAATTTTCTCTTTTTTAGTTATAAGCTTAGTTGCTTTTGATACATGATATTCATGTTTAATAGAATTTATTATATTTTTTTAATATATATGTTTTTTTCTATTAAAAGAATCGGAGTATTGCCTTTTAACAATTATCTAATACTTTTAAATTTTAAACTAACAATACTTTCAACATGATAAGTATAAGAAAATAAATCACAAACATATGAATCTATTATTTCATAATCATCAAGTAATTTCAAATCTCTTACTTGCGTATGATAATCACATGAAATATACATTATTTCTTCTGGTAATCGCTTATTTATAAAATTAATAGTATCTTCGCTTAAACCAGCTCTTGGGGGATCAACAATTAATTTATTAAAGTTTATATCTAAATTTTTAATATCTCCTGCATCACTATAAATAAATAAAGCATTAGTTAAATTATTAAGTTTAGCATTTGAATTTGCATTATCTACAGCATTTTTATTTATTTCAACTCCTACAACTTCTTTAGCTTTCCTAGCAGCACTGAGACTCAATGTTCCAACTCCTGAATACAAATCTAAAACAATATCACCTTCATTTACAAAATCTTGAGCTAATTTAAACATTTTAGCACATACTAATCTATTTACTTGAAAAAAAGCATCATAAGCCACATTATATTTAATATCATTTACTTCTTCGATAAAATAGTTATCTTTATAAATAGTTTTATTATTTAAAATAATCCCTTTTAAATTTTTTATATCTTTAATTTTGGATATCTCTACATTATCATTTGTACTAATTATTATAAGAACTTCATCTTTATAACTACTTCTTATAATAACTTCACCATTTATAATATTTAAACTAGGTATTAACTTAATTACTTCATTTATTTTATTTTCTGCAAGAAGGCACTTATTAATTTCTACGATTTCATGACTATTATTTTTAAAATAACCTATTTTTCTATTTACTATTTTTAAGGTAATTTTATTTCTATAATTATAAGGTCTATCATTTTTTATTATACTTGGATTTATCAAAAGACCATTCTTTTTAAAATAATTTATTACATTATTTTGTTTTTCTAAAAGATTTTCATCATAACGAAGCATTTGATAACTGCATCCTCCACATCCACCAAAATATGGGCACGGTGGAACTACCCTATTTTTTGAAGGTTTTATTATTTTAACTATTTTACCTTCATTATAGTTTTTCTTTTCTTTGGTTATTTCAATTTCTAAAACATCTCCGGGGATACTAAATGGTACAAAAGTAACTTTATCATCTACATAGCAAATGCCTCTTCCAAAATCATCAAATCTTAAAATTTCAACTTTCATAAACATCACTAACAACATTTTAGCATAAATACCACTATTTGGTAAATATTATAAATGGTGATTTAGGTGAATAAAATTATAAATAGACTTCAAAACGAATTTAATAAAAGTCCTGACTTAGTAATTAAAAGTATTACTATCAATATATTTAAAAAAATCTATATTGCATATTTAGAAACTGTTTCAAGTAGTAATAAAGTAAACGATTATATCTTAAAAAATTTAATTTTAAAAAAAGACAATATTACGAAAGGTAATATAGCTTCATTTATTGCTGCTCCGAATACTTTAGAAATTAAAAATACAGATAAATGTGAATTTTACCTAACAAATGGCTTTAGTTTAGTAATAATAGATAATAAAATACTAGCAATTGAAACAAGAGCTGATATTAATAGAGCTGTATCAGATAGCCAAGTTGAATCATCTATTAATGGGCCAAAAGATGCATTTACAGAAAATATTCAAATAAATATTGGACTTATTAAAAGAAGAATTAAATCCAGTACCTTAAAAACTGAAAATAGAACAATTGGTAGAAAAACATTAACTAATATAAGTGTTCTTTATTTTGAAGATATAGCAGATAAAAACCTAGTAAACAATGTTTTAGAAAAAATTGATACTATTGATATTGATGGAATTGTTGACTCTTCATCTATTGGATTTTTACTTGAAGATGAAAATAAAAGTGTATACCCAACTTACATGCAAACAGAAAGACCTGATATTGTTGCAACCTCTCTTTTAGAAGGTAAAATAGCTATTGTGGTAGATACAACTCCATTTGTTTTAATAATTCCAGCTTTTTTCATAGATTTTATTAATCCAGGAACAGATAATTATAACAAAGGTAAAAATATTAATTTTATTAAAATACTTCGTATTAGTGCTTTTTTAATATCAATGATGGCTCCATCAATATATATCGCAGTTATGAATTATAATCAAGAAACAATACCTACTAATTTGTTATTAAATTTTGCGATCGAGCGTGGTGGTGTACCATTTCCTACTATTATTGAAACTTTAATTATGCTCTTTGTTTGTGAAATTTTAAAAGAAAGTGACTTAAGATTTCCATCAAGTTATGGTTCAGCTATATCCATACTTGGAGCTATAGTTTTAGGTGAAGCATCAGTTTCAGCAGGCATTGCCTCCCCGATTACCATTATTGTTATTGCCGTAACATTTATTTCAAGTCTAACATTTACCACGTTCGAAATAAATAACGCTTTAAGATATTTTCGAGCCATTTTTATCTTATTATCAGGATTATTTGGTTTATACGGAATAACTTTAGGACTATTTTATTTTCTAATATATACAACAACCTCAAAATCATTTAATAAACCATATTTTGCGCCAATATCTCCATATAATAAAGAATATTTTAATAATTCAGTTCTAAAAAAATCTTTAAAGAAAGATACAAGAAGAAGTACCTTATTTACTCATACAAATATTATTAAGCAAACGGAGGACTTATGAAAAAAATACTAATATTAATTATTTTGGCTTTTACATGCACAGGTTGCTATGATTATAAAGAAATAAATGACTTAGCAATAATAAGTGCTATCGGCGTAGATTATGATAATGAAAAATACATTATAACTCTTGAATTATTAAATGATCAATTAGATAAAAATTCGTCTAAAATAACATCTTATACTAAAATTGGTTCAGGTGATACTTTAACAAGTGCCATTGAAAATGCTGCTGACAAACTTTCTAAACAACCACTTTTTAATCATATAAAGATTATGATATTAAGTGATAATATCATTCAAAATAAATTTGATAATATTATTGATTTATTTTTAAGAAATACATATTTTAGAGAAAACTTTTATGTAGTTGCAACAGATAATAAACCAGATGACATATTAAAAAATATAACTGAGGAAAATCCTGTTGCAAGTAATGCCATTACTAGCCTTCTTGAAAACATGAAATATTCTTCAAATACTGCTATAATAAAACAATTTGATGAAATAATTGAAGAAATAACTACATTTGGAAGAGACACTTGTTTTTCAAATATAAGTTTAAAAAATAAAGAATTTTTAGTTAATGGTATGGTAATATTTAAAGATTACAAATATAAAAATAAACTTAATAATGATGATGCAAAAATGTATAATATTTTAAATAACAATTTTAGCAGGCCTACATTTACAAAAAAGTATGATAATTTAAGTTTTACAGTGGCTATAAATAATGGTAAAACAAATACTAATATAGAGGATAATTATATTAATATAAATGGTAAATTAATGGGAAGAATACTTGATAATGACCCAGAATTTAATATAAAAAAGAAAGATAATGTAAATAAAATAAATAAGGATTTTAGTAAATTAATAAATGATAATTTAGTTAAATTTATAAAAAAAATACAAGAAAATGATTCAGATATTTTGGGATTAACGGAAAAATATTATAAAAAAACAAGAATAAAGAATAAAGATTATTGGTTAAATTTAGATACAAAATCAGATATAGATTTTTATATAAATAAAAAAGGATTAATATATAAGGTGGAAAAATAATATGAAAAAAAACAATAATTTATTAATATATTTTTTATCACATTTCTTATTTTTAGGGGCAGGATTTGCTAAAATTAGTGAATTAAGTAACACAGATACATGTATTTCATTTATTTTAGGCACATTACTTGGAATAATAATATTATACTTAATTAACAAAGTATCATGTAATATCCCTTTAAAAGAGTATATTAAGAAAAAAACCCTCTTAAATATAATAATCAAAATTTTATTTTTAGGTTATATTTTATTTAACTTATTAATTTTATTTATTACATTGTCAGGCTTTTTATACACTTACTTTTTACCATATACTCCATCATTAATATCTTGTTCACCATTTATACTTTTAGCTTCATATTTAGCTTCTAAAAATATTAAAGATATATATAATGTAGCATTTGTTTTAATATTTATAAGCTTATTTATTATTATAATTAAAACACTTTTATTAACAAATGAATTTCATTTTGATAATTTATTACCTATTTTATCAGTAAAAACAACATCAATTATTAAAGCTTCTTTAATATATGCTGTAATTTCCACCAGTCCTATATTTATATTGATAAATGAAAATATTAATTTCAAATCTAGTCTAAAATATTACATATTATCATCATTAACATTAATAACTGTTGCTTTAACAATTAGTTTAATTTTAGGAAAAATGATAAATGTCTATAATTATCCAGAATATACTATTTTAAGAAGAATAAGATTCTTTAAATTTATAGAAAACATTGAAAACTTTATATGCATTAATTGGTTTTTTGATCTATTTATTGCTCTTTGTGTATTTACTTTAAAAATAAAAGACATCTTTTATACTAAAAGTAATATATTACCATTTATACTATCTTTTGGAGTTTTATATATCGTAAATACTTATTTTTTCAATAACTTTTATAACACTATGATATTATTTAGTATTTATCCTTTTATATTTGCATTCTTTATAGTAGTATTTTTATTATTATTTAGCATAAAAAAAATATGTGGTCATTAAAGGCCATATATTTTTATATTGACATTATTTTTTCTTTAACAAACTTACTAACTAATGACATATCAGCATTTTTACCTACTAGAAGCTCACCAACTTTTTTCATTACAAGTCCCATGTCCTTCATACTTGTAGGTTTAATTTCATCTATAGCTGATAAAACTATTTTTTCTATTTGTTCTTCACTTAATTCTTCAGGTAAATAAACAGATAATACAGATATTTCTTTTTCTAGTTTTTCAACTTCATCTTCTTTATTATATTTCTTGTATTCCTCTAAAGAATCTTTTCTTACTTTAACTTGCTTTTTTAAAACAGAAGCTATTTCATTATCATCTAGTTCATGTTTTTTAGATATTTGTTCTAATTGTAAAGCACTTTTAAGCATTCTAAGCACAGATAATTTAAAAGTATCTTTGCTTTTCATTGCATTTTTTAAATCTTCATTAATTTTTTCGTACATAATTAGCCTCGATTTCTTTTATGAGAGTTTTTAATTCCTTCTTTTATTTCATTTCTTCTTCTAACGCCTGGTTTTTCATAATGTTTTCTTTTCTTTATTTCAGAAGGGACTCCACTTCTTGCAACTTTTGCTTTAAACTTTTTTAATGCTAAATCAACATTACCATTTTGCACAACTACCTTTGTCAAATTCATTCCCTCCCTTCTTGTTACAATAAATATTATAACATCAGGTTTAAGCATTATCAACATTTTTCTTCAAATTTTGCACTATTTTCGCAAAGTTATGCTAGTATTTACCACAAATATTACTTTTTTCTTATTTAAATTCTCTGTCTTCATCCAAAGACAAATACCAATCTGTACCAAAAAGGCATAAGCCTTTTTAAATTTTACATAAAGTTCTTCCAAGCAATCTTCTAACAGATGAACCCACTTCATAACCAATATCATATATTGTTTTACCAAGTCTAGCAATAGAATTGAAAAACGTTGCAGTGAATCCTCCACCATCAATAACAGCTAACTCTTCATTTTTTAATATCATAATTTTCCTCCTTAGTTACATTTTTTAGGATTTACAAATCCATTTAAGAACCCTAATAAAAAAGTTCCAATACCGCCAATTATAAACCAAATTGACCTTCCTCCACCATTAATACTATTCATTTTTTCATTACTTAATATTTCCATATTTACCTCCTAAAATAACATTTTTAAAATTTTTTTATATACTTTTTCTTCATTATAAAAAATACATATTTCAAATACTTGGTTATTATTTAATCTTTCATCTATTTTCATTTTAACTATTTGATAATTAATAAAATTTTCTTCATCAAGTAACATATCACTTATCTCTTTAATTTCCACTTTATAATTATTACTTCCTATTTTTATATACTTTAGATTAGTTAACATATCAGGGGTTTGTATAGATATTTTAATATTTAATAATTCATCTTGTACATAACCATAGGTATTAAAACTTTCATACATGTTTAAATTTAAAACATATACTAAAAGAGTCATAAAAATTACAATTAAAACAAATAATCCTTTTTTACATGAATATTTTATATTAATTAAATCTAAATAGTTCATACAGCCTCCATACTAATAACCTTATCAAATACATTTGGATATTTTTTATGTGAAATATAAATTATTGTTTTATCTTTATAATTTTCTCGAATACTTTTCAAAATTTCCAATTCTAACTTTATATCAACTTCACTTAAAGCTTCATCAAGAATTAAAACATTAAAGTCTTTTAGCACAGCTCTAGCTAAAATAATTCTCTGCTTTTCTCCTCCAGAAATATTACCTTCATCGCTTCCAATTAAACTTTCATAACTAAAAGTTTTTTTATTTGCAACATCATCAACTTTACAAATTTTGCAAATTTTATCAAAGTTTAAATCAGACACTTCATGACCAAATGTAATATTTTCTTTAATAGAACCAGTAAATATATTCTCGTTTTGACCAACATAAACAATATTTTCTCGAATAGTTTTTATACTCAAATCTTTATAATTCATTTTTCCAAATAATATATCCCCGGTATAATCCGTTATATATTTATTTAAAATACTACATAAGGTTGATTTACCTGAACCAGATGCGCCTTGTAAAAGAACAAACTCGCCTTCTTTAATATTTAAGTTTACACTTTTTAAAACATTTTGATATTTATTATAAGAATAATTTAAATTATTTATTGATATATCATAACCATCAGTTGAAGTTTTTTCACCTAATATTTCCGCGTGAACACCTAAAAAGTCATTAATTTTAGTAATACTAGCCTTCATAAAACTATATTTAGGTATGGAATCCACAATATTTTTTAATGGTTCAAAATAAAGATTAAGTAAAGCATTAAAAGTAATCAAATCAATCATATTGATAATACCTTTATAAACAAAGTAAAACCCAAAAGTATTTATGAGAAAAAAGCCTATTTCATAGCAAGATACTTTAAATATATTTATTTTATTTAAAATAGTATTAACTTTATAAGTGTCATATAAATAGTGAGTTAATTTTCTTTCTATCTTATTTAAAGTGCCATCAACAGCATCCAAATTTTTAATACTATTAATCATTTTGATATTTTCTAAAACAGTATTATTAAATTCTGATTCAATTGATATATTCTGATATGCTTTTTCAAAAATACTTTTTTTAGTTATAATTCCTATAAATAAGTAAACAATAGTTGTTAGAAAAAGTATTAAAAATAATTTACTACTTATACTTATCAATAGAAACGTTGTTATTACTACCAGTAAAAAATCCAACGTATAAGTAATAAAGATCTCCGTAATTAAACCTTTAATACTTGTAAGTTCATTTACTCTCGAAAGAATTTCTCCAGATTTTCTGGAATTAATAACATTTAAAGGGAGACTAAATAGATGTTTTAAAAAATCCGATGTAATTAAACAATCAATATTTTTATTTAAATGATTTTCTAAATAACTACGATAATAAGTAAGAAAAAGTTTAAAACAAGTAAATATTGCAAAAACAAGAACTAACACTTTCAAATAGTTTATTGGATACTTATTTAAATAGAGAGAATTAAACATTTGAAAGTAATAACCTAAAGCTATTGTAAAAATTGTTAAAAGAAAACTAACTAAAACAATAATTTTAATCAAGTTCTTTTCAGAAATAAAAACTTTTTTAAATATTGTAAATAATGTTACATCATTTTTTAAAACCATTATTTTTTGCTTAGGATAAAAAATTAAAACCACACCACTCCATTCTTTTTGAAACTCCCAAAGAAACTTTACCACCTTACCTTTCGCCGGATCCATTAATATAATTTTGTCTTTAGTGACTTTCTCAATAACTACATAATGACTATATCCTTTTTTCAAATTCAAATGAGCAATGGCAGGTAATCTTTTAATATCATTTAAATTTTCTACTTTCATTCCAACAGCATCAAATCCATATTTTTGACTTGCAAGAACTAAATTAAGAGCAGTAGTCCCCTCATTATTAGTTCTAGCATCTAACCTTAATTGTTCAAGAGGAACATTACCTTTATAATATCTAATTATAGATAATAAAGAGCAAACTCCACAATCTTTTTCATCTTGTTGTCTAACAATCTTCATTCTAATTTCTCCCTTCACTTTATATATTTCCTAAATGGACCAATTTTTCCCCCTTATTTTTTAAACTTTTTTGCAAAAAAATTTCTGTGGCTAAAATTTGCCCAGAAATATCTAATAATAATTATAAAAATATTTTTATTTTTTAAATATATACATTATGTAAACAAATGTAAAGTTTATTCTATTTCAACTTTTTTCGATGAAATATGACAACAAAGAAAAACAAAATTACTACCAAGCATACAAATGATATTATATAAGGCATATTCTCATTTGCTTCTTTATCACTTTTAGCTACTAAAACATCTTCATATTTCATAACATTTTCTATCTTTTCTTTATAAACCTCTAAGGTATAAACATTTTTTTCTTCTTCACTTGTTACTTCCAAAAAGACATAATTAAGTCCATAATTTAAAATCTCATTATTTACAATTTTAATTTCATCAGTATCCCTAATTTTATATTCTATTTCTAATGTATCTACATCACTTGCGACATTAACTGTATAATTATTTACATACTTATCAAACTTTAAAAACATATTTCCATTTAATATTTTCAAATCTAAAAGCACACTATCACTTCCCATAGATAGTGTGCTCAAAAAATATCAAATTATTTTCAAAAGTATTTCATTCATTACATAAATATAAATTGGATTAATAAAAATATAATCTTTTTTCTTTATTAATTCTTTACTTTTTAATAGTGGTTTCACATTATAAACTTCTTCAAGTTTTTTACCAAACTTATTTTTAAAATCTGTTAAATTTATTCCATCTATTTTTCTTAAACCTAGCATTATTTCATAATCCATATTTTCTTTTTCACCAATAATTTCTCTGTCTTCGACGTAATTTCCGAGTAAATAATTTTTTAGAGTCTTCGTATTCGTATATCTTATTTTATCTAAATAACCAGAAGCTCCCAACCCAAATCCGTAATATTCTTCATTATTCCAATATACTAAGTTATGAATACTTTCAAAACCTTTTTTAGCAAAATTACTAACTTCATAGTGATGAAACCCACTTAATTTATTTTCAATATATTTATACATTTCATAATCAAGTTCTTCTTCCATAACAGTAATTTTATTAACATAAGCTTTAGTGTGTTCTTCTAAAATTAAACTATACGTACTTATATGTTCAGGCTCTAATTTTAAAAACAAATTTAAATCTTTTTTTAACACTTTTAGAGTTTCACCAGGTATTGCATACATTAAATCCAAATTAATATTATTAAACCCGAGCTTTCTACATAATTTAATTTTTGCTTCAGCATCTTTAAAATCTGCTTTTCTTTCCATAAATTTAAGTTTATTCTCATCAAATGATTCAATGCCTATACTAAGTCTATTTACACCATAGCTTTTTAAAAGTAATAAAAGTTGTTCATTAATATCTTCAAGATTACATTCAAAAGTAAATTCTAATAAATTTCTCATATTAAAAACTTTAGTCATTTCAAGTAAACTTTTAATTTCATGAAAAGCAAGACTACTTGGAGTTCCTCCACCAATATATATAGTTTTTATTTCATCCCCCATATATCTATCTTTAATTTCAGCTTTCAAAGTTTTTAAATAAGCATAAACCCATTTCTCATTATAAATAAATTTACAAAAATCACAATAAGAACATATTTTCTTACAAAATGGAATATGAATATAAACTGAAGATGCCATTATAGCCCTCTTTGTTCAGCATTTGCTTGTTCATCAAATAAACTTTCAAAGTCAAAATATCCATGATGACTATGTTCTTTAAATAATATTCCTACTTTTCTTAACATTTCTTCTGTAACAATTTCCGGAACTATATTATTAAGTTCATTTAATCTATTAGTTAAATCTCTATAAATTGTAAACTCAGTAGTGCCCAAAATATCAGCAATTTCTATAACAGTTTTATTTTCTGTTGTCAAAAGTCTATAAGCTTCTAAAACACGTTCTCTAACTGATGCATCCTCAATTGACTTTTCTTTATTTTCTTCAATTTTTTCCATAACTTCCATGTATTTATTTGGAGCAATATATCTAATTTTTACTGTAAGATTATCACGAACTGTAACATAAGATTGACCAACAACTTTAGCAATTTGTCTATATGACATACCACTTAAATACATATCAGCTTGCTTTAATAAAAACATTTTCTTTTCTTCTTCACTCATTATTCATCACCTAAAACTGCTAAGAATGCTTCTTGAGGAACTTCAACAGTACCAACCATCTTCATTCTTTTCTTTCCTTCCTTTTGCTTTTCAAGTAGTTTTCTTTTTCGAGAAACGTCTCCGCCATAACATTTAGCTAAAACATTCTTTTTTAAAGCACTAATATTTTCTCTAGCAATAACTTTAGAACCAATACTTGCTTGAATTGGTATTTGAAACATTTGTCTTGGAATAAGTTCACGTAACTTCTTAACAATTGCTCTTCCCTTAGAGTAAGCAAAATCTTTATGAATAATTACACTTAAGGCATCTACAATTTCACCATTAAGCAAAATATCCATTTTAACTAAACTACTTTCTTTATATCCACATAATTCATAATCAAATGAAGCATATCCCTTTGTTGTGCTTTTTAATCTATCATAAAAATCATAAACGATTTCTGATAGCGGTATTTCATAGTGAACATCAATTCTTGTTGCATCAATATAATCAACTGACTTATATATACCACGCTTATTTTGACAAAGTTCCATAATTGCCCCAATATATTCAGATGGAGCAATTATATTTGTATAAATATAAGGTTCTTCAATATAACTAATTTTTGTTTTTTCTGGCATTTTTGATGGAGCATCAACATCTACTTTACTTCCATCAGTAAGGGTAACCTCATAAACAACACTTGGACTAGTAGCAATAATACCAATATTAAATTCTCTCTCAATACGAGTTATTATTACATCCATATGAAGTAATCCTAAAAAACCAATTCTAAAACCAAAACCTAAAGCTTCACTTGTTTCAGGTTCAAACGTTAATGCCGCATCATTTAATTTGAGTTTAATAAGTGCTTCTTTTAATTCTTCGTATCTGTTTGGTTCAGTTGGAAATATGCCTGAAAATACCATTGGTTTCATTTTCTTGTAGCCTTTGATTGCTTCATTTGCTTCACGGCCCACAACTGTAATTGTATCACCAACAGATACTGTACTTATATCTTTAATTGATGCTGCTATATATCCAACTTCACCACTTTTAAGTTCATTATATTTTTCCTCTTTTGGTGTATGAACTCCAAGTTCTACAACTTCAAAAGTACTTTTACTAGCCATCATTTTTATGGTATCACCAACATTTATTTTTCCATCAACAAGTTTAACTAGTAAAACAACCCCACGATAAGGATCAAAATATGAGTCAAATATTAAAGCTCGCGTAGGTTTATTTATATCAATATTAGGTCCAGGCACCTTTTCAACAACAGCATGAAGTATTTCTTCAACACCTTCACCTGTTTTAGCACTACACAAAATAATATCTTCTTCGTTAAAACCTAAAACTTCCACAAGTTCTTTTTTTACTCTTGGAATATCAGCATTTGGTAAATCTATTTTATTTATAACAGGAATAATAGTTAAATCTTGTTCCATAGCAAGGTATAAATTAGCTAGTGTTTGAGCTTCAATACCTTGAGCAGCATCAACAACTAAAATAGCGCCTTCACAAGCTGCTAAACTTCTTGAAACTTCATAAGAAAAGTCAACATGACCTGGAGTATCAATTAAGTTTATAACATAATCTTCATTTTTATAATGATAATTTAACTTCACAGCATTAAGCTTAATTGTTATACCTCTTTCTCTTTCCAAATCCATATTATCAAGAATTTGCTCTTTCATTTCTCTTTTAGAAACTGCACCAGTAAGTTCCAAAAGTCTATCTGCTAAAGTACTCTTACCATGATCTATATGAGCAATAATTGAAAAATTTCTAATATTTTCGTTTTTCATTTCCAACACCTGTTATTATTTTACCAGAAAAATAGCTAAAAGTCATTATTTTTTACATACAAAAACCTCGTAAAAACGAGGTTTAATTTTCTTCTGGTGGAGAATGTGGGACTCGAACCCGCGACCCCCACGGTGCAAGCGTGGTGCTCTAGCCAACTGAGCTAATTCCCCAGGAACAAAATTATTTTATCATATATCGATAAAATAATCAAGCTATTTTTGCACATCTTCTACAATTTTTATTAATCCAGCTTCAACTTCTTCAAGTGCTCTACCTAAAGGTTTCTTATTTTTATAATCAGCTTCCTTCATTTGATAGTGATTATTTTCAAGCATTTGCTTACTTCTTTTTGAAGCTACATGAACTAATTTGTACTTAGAATCTACGATGTTTAATAGTTTATCTATTGATGGATATAACATAACATTCACTCTCCCTTTTCATTAATATGATACTCACATTATTAATATTAATCAAGCAAATCGACAAAATTTGACACAAATTTTACACTTCTAATTAATTTAACACAACCGCAGTCACTTTATCATTATCTTTAGTTAATTTAATTTTAATATCATTTAAATCTTTTTCTTCATTTCTAGGATCATTAACTTTTCCATTTTCATTAGATATAATAGCATTTTTTTCAACTAAATCACCAACAGTTAGATAAGCAACTTTATCTTTTTCAAATAAACTTTCATCAGTCATAGCATAAATGCTTGCTTGTTTTTCAATTGCAGATATTTTTTCTTCATATAGTTCTTCTTCAAAATTAACATTAACTTTACCGGAAATAATCCATGTAGCAGCAAAATAACCTACACTAAATACTGCTAAAACCACAACTAATTCAATTACTGTATATCCATTCTTTTTCATTTCTCGTTCCCTTCTGCTTTACTAAATCCACGAAGTTCCCATAAAGGAAATTCATTTCTTATTTTAATTATTTCAGTAAGCATCTTTTCCTTAAGTTTATCTCCTTTAAATTCAAATAATCTGACAACTGTTTCTTCTAAAGTATTTTTAGCTATATCTTCTTCATTTATTTTATTATATAAATAAGGAATGACAATATTAACATCTACAAACTCTATATCATTTTTCTTAAATACATAATAATTTTTAAGCATTTTAATAAATTTCTTATAAGATTTAATATTATGATGATACAAACTTCTACCTAAAGCAATATATTCTTTGGTTGTAAACTTTTTATAATTTTTGTCTTTAAAATATTTGTCAATTCTTTTCTTATTGCTAAGTTTATTACTTATAAGTCTATCTTCTGTTACAACATAATCTTTTTTATAATAAAAATTAATCATTTTAAATATATTATCTTTTTCTTTTACATCATTAATTAATTCATTAAAGTAAGAAATATCTACTACTCCATAAGCAATAATAATGCCATCTACAAAATCATAAACATTAGTCCAATAACCAATATGTTTTTGAACTGCTTTATCTTTAAGTATTTCATTTAATTTTATATCCTTTGGTATTTCTAAAGTATCATTTAATAATAAAATATACTTGCTTTTTAAAAAGTTTATTAAAGCTCTATTATTATTTAAACTTTCCATAGAGCTTTTTTTAACCATTTCTTTTAATGCTAAATAATCCCTTTTATCTAAAGACATTATTATTCCTTTAGCATAATTTTCTTTAACATTATCAATTAAATCTATAAGTACATCTTTTTTACTTTTTGTATCTTCTATTTTTTTATAACCGTATATATCACATAATTTATTATAATCATTTATTATATTTATAAGTTCATTTTTCTTTAGTTTATTTAAATATTCTTTATAATTTAATTCACTTTGGAACATATTATCACCACACAAGAATATTATATAACATTTTTAAGTATTTTTCTATGGTAATTATGTGAAATTTGTAAATTATTCAATTACTATATCTAAAATATATTTAAAATCTTCAAAACTTACATTAGTACTTTCAATATCATAATATATACCATTATCATGAAACTCAGTAAAATATGTATTTTCATATTTATAAATAGTTACTTTCTTATTTTTAATACTTGATTGTTTACTACTTTTAGTTTCAAAGAAATAATCACGAAGTGGTTTTTTATCTTTATCAAAAGATACTGTAATTTTTCCTTTTTCATCCTTATTTTTATAAGCATAAATAAGATTATGAATTTTACTAAATGGATTTTCATCATCATTTTCAGTAATAGCAAAATAAATATCAGTTTCATAATTTTTTAATATTTCATCGTCATTTTCATAAAGACTTTTACTTCTTTTTAAAAATGGATAAGCCTCTTCTAAATCATCACTAAAATAAATATTCGTAGACTCATTAATATTCATTATTGTTACATCAATATCACTATTTCCAAATGTCTTTACTTCATTAATATAAATATTATCATCATAAGTATTATTTTCTTTAAAAACATTGGTTTTAAATTTAAATAACACTATTCCAATGCATATAATAATTAAAACTGAATATTTAAGCACACCATAATAATTATTTTTTTTCTTATTTGTTACATACCTATAAACATCTTCTTTATTTATTTTTTCATCAAAAATATCTTTTAAAACTTTTTTAGTCATTACTTATCCTCCTTAACTCTTTTAAAGTTCTATAAATATAATTTTTAACATTTGACTCAGTTAAATTTAAAGTATCAGCTATTTGTTTGATAGTAAAATCTTCATAATAATAAAGATACATTATTTTAGATACATTTCCGCCTTTCTTTTTTAAATAATTCCAAACTAATTCTGTATCAAACTTTTCCATTACACTTTTTTCCAAATTAATGTTATCGCTAATATTATCATAAAGTACTTCATCGCTTTTTTTCATAAATTTAAACCTATAATATTTTTTCATAACATTTTTTGCTATCCCAAATACATAGTTTTTATCTTTAACTTTACCAATATTTTTATATACTTCAAGATAAATATTTTGAAGTATATCTTGAACATCGCCAATATTATTACTACTTACTACTACATATCTAGAAATATCCCTATAACTTTCATTATAAACTTCATCAAACTTTTCTAAGGCTTTTTGACTAGTCATTTTTATCACCTCGCATATAAAGTGTCATAATTTTCCAAAAAAGTTTCAAAAAAACAATTAGTTTTTCATTTACTAATTGTTTTTAGCCAAATATCTATATCACTACTTGTGGCACTCTCAGAAAAACGATATCCTTCATGCCATGTTCCTCCGCTTGATATAGATTTTAAATTTTTAGCACTATCACCTAAACCACTAGATACTGAAGTACATACAGGATAAATATTTTTATTATCAAAAGTATTACCCATTACAAAACTTGATACTGGATAGGCCGCTATTCCCCACCAAATTGGATAAGCTATAATAACATTTTCATAACTATCAAAGTTATCTGGAACCACTTTTTCAAGTAAAATATGTCTTTTTGCTTCATCATCATGCTCTTTAGAAACCCTTGAATTTTTATCATTATAATCTAAGTCTTCATCTGTATATTTTTCTTGGGGCACTATTTCAAACATATCGGCATCAAGTTTTTTTGCTATTCTCTCTGCTAAATTTTTAGTATGATTTTGAGCTGAAAAATAAACAACTAAAGTTTTACCACTTAGCACATCTTCACTTATTTCATTTTCATTATTTTTTAAACGTACTCCAATAACTGCAACTCTTGCCATCACTGCAGATAGTATTATCATTATTATTCTATTTCTTGTATTCATAATAACCTTCCTTTTCTAGTAATTTAATTTTATTGTTTATGCCACCACCATAACCAGTAATTTTATTATTTGCACCCATAACCCTATGACAAGGAATTATAATGCAAATTGGATTTCTACCCACTGCACCGCCAACAGCTTGAGCAGACATTCTTTTTATATTTTTCTTTTTAGCAATACATTTTGCTATATCACCATAACTTATTACTTTGCCATATGGAATTTTCTTTATATACTCTATTACTTCTAAAGTAAATCTACTCAAATTTTCTAATTTATATGAAGGTATAAAATCAGGTATTTTGCCTTCAAAATATAAATCTAACCAATTACTTGTTTCTTTAAAGATATCTAAACATTCTTCTTTTGCATTTTTTTCTATTTTTTCTATATCATTAGAATTTTGAAATACTAAAGCTGTTAAGTATTTTCCGTCTGATGTCATAACCATATTATCAAAACCAGATGGGGTTTCATAAAACCATATATACATTAATATTTATAAAATCCTTCCCCGCTAGACTTACCGAGCTTTCCTTCATCAATATAATTTTTAAGTAACTTTTCCATACCTTTAAAGTTATACGGTGCTAGAAATTTAGGAATTTTAACATACATTAATACAATATCATACGCTGTTTTAAGTCCAACTGTATCAAGTATTTCAAATGGTCCTTTTGGTGATCCAGTTCCTCTTTTCCAAGCTGTATCAATACTTTCTACATCACTTATGCCATTTACAAGTAAATCAAGACCAGAAAACAAAAGTGGAATTAGCATTGAATTAAGTAAATATCCCGATTTTTCTTTTCGAAGTGGAAGTGGTACCATCCTAATACTTTTAGCAAAATCTATTACTTCTTCAAAATATTTTTCATTAGTACCTTTATGCATCATTACTTCAACAATATTATTTTTCCATATTGAATTAGCAAAATGAAGTGCTAAAAACTTATCCTCTCTTTTCGTAAACTTTGCAAGTTTACTTGGAAGCATCGTTGATGAATTAGTAACTAGTATTGTTTTTTCTGGAAGAAGTGATGCTATTCTTTGATAAATTTCTTTTTTAGCTTCAAAATCTTCACTCATAGACTCAATTACTAAATCAGCATCACAAACAGATTTTTCTAAATCAATTTCAAAATTGATTTTATTTAGAACTTCTTCAACAATTTTTAAAGATTTACTAGCATTAAATTTATCAAAATCTGCTATACCCAAAGACCAAGTATTGATATCTTTATCTTTTTTCATCATATTTATAGCATCAATATAAGATTTCTTTACATCTTCAAGTTTTTTCTTACATCTTTTAACACTTTCTTTACTTCTCAAATAAATTGTGACATTATATCCACAGTAGCATGTTTGAAATGCAATTTGACTACCTAATACTCCACCACCTAAAATTGTTATATTTTTCATAAAAACCTCACTTTCAAAATAATTATATAATAATAAACTTTCAAATACAAGAAAAAAAGCAGAATATATTCTACTTTTCCAATGTATCTTCCATTAATTTTTTTACTGTTTCATATAGCAAATTATTAGCTTCTTCAAGTTCCATATCCGTTACTTTAAAAGGCTTACCATATTTAATTACTAAATTTTTACTTCTAAAAATGTAATCACCAGTAATCCCAAATGGCACTAAATAAGCATCAGTTTTTTTGGCCATCGAAACAGCACCAAATTTGAAAGGAAGTAAAAACTCTTGAGTTTTATTTCTAGTGCCTTCAGGAAAAAGACCAATAGCTCCTCCATTTTTAAGAGTTTCAATTGCTTCTCCTTTTGCTTTACCATCATGAACACTTCGATCTACAGAAATACATCCAACTGCTTTAAAGAACCATCTTGTCTTTTTATTATCAAAATATTCCCTTTTTGCCATATATTTAATAAATCTTTTGGTAGAAATAATTGATAAACATTGATCATATAAATGCTTATGATTACCTACTATTAATATAGCACCTTCTTTTGGTATATTTTCTTTTCCAATTATTGTGGGATTATAATACCATTTAAAAAATGGTCCAAGTATAAATCTTCCAATTCTATATAAAATAGGCATTTTATTCATCGTAATCACCTCGAGTATCTTTTTGTAAACTCTTAAAATCTACTTTACCAAGTTTTGTTTTAGGAAGTCTTTTTCTAAAAACAAATTCAGCTGGTATCATATACTTAGATAATTTTTTCTTGCAATATGCTTTAATATCATCTTTAACAAACATAGCAATATAACCTTCTTTTAGAACTATAAAAGCTTTTGGCACTTCTTGTTTATAAGGATGAGGAACACCAACAACAGTACATTGCAACACTGCAGGATGTGATTCAATAACTTCTTCAACATGTGATGGATACACGTTATATCCACTTGAAACAATCATTCTTTTAAGTCTTCCTTTATAAAAAACAAAACCATCTTCATCCATATAACCTAAATCACCAGTATGAAGCCAAACATGTCCATCTTTATGTACTTGAAGTGCAGTATTCGTTTCACTTTCATCATTTAAATAACCTTGCATAAAAGCTTTTGAATGAACACATATTTCCCCGACTTTTCCATATTTTAAAGTTTCTCTAGTTGCTGGATCAATAATCTTAACTTGATTTCCTGCAAGTGGTATGCCAACTGAACCAGATTTATTTACATCATCACAAGCAAGACAAACAGCTGCCAGAGCCTCAGATAGTCCATATCCTTGAGTAATTTTTCCTGGTGAATTATGTTCTTTTAAATATTCATTCATTTTATTTTCCAAAGATTTAGGTAGAATGTCTCCGCCAGAAACAATATACTTCAAATTTGATAAATCCAAATTCTTAACATTATTATTACTCATTAAAGCTTCAAATAATGTTGGCACTCCCAAAACACATGATGGATTTTTCTTATGAAACATAATATCAAACTTTTTAGCATCAAATTGAGGAATTAAAATTGTATAACAACCTAACGCAAGTGGTGTATGCATCAAAACACTTAAACCAAAGCCATGAAAATTAGGCATAATAGCAAGACAACAATCTCCAGCATGCAAATTTTTCATTGATATTTTTTCTTGAAGTGCTCCAAGTATAAATGCTCTATTTTGAATAACAACATTTTTGGGTGTTCCACTAGTACCACCACTATGAATTATAACTGCGGGTGTATCCTTTCCAAACTTAGGAAATTTTATATATTCAGTACTATAATATTTTTTATAAAAACCTTTCCAACTTAAATATTTATCCCTTTTTGGATGTTTTTTATATTTACCAATTTGACTTAAATTGTAACCAACTTTAAGAAAAAAAGGCATATAATCAGATGCACTAGCAAAAATAACTTCTTTTACATCTGTTTTATCTATAATATTTTCAATCTTTGTATAAAAAGTATTTAGCATTATTAAATGTTTACTTTTGGTAGATGTCAGACTAAATAATATTTCTTCTTCACTAGATAAAGGATGTACCATATTAGCAATAGCACCGATTTTATTTAATGCATACAAACTAACTAAAACATTTGGCATATTTGGAAGCATTATTGTAACAATATCCCCATGCTTAACTCCAGCTTTCGTAAAAACTTTGGCATAAGCATTTATTTCTTTAATAAAATTTTGATAATTACATTTCCGCCTCATATATTCATAAGCTATATAATTTGGGTACAAATAACTACTTTTTTTTACTTGATCATACATACTTATATCAGGTATTTTTATATTTAATTCTTCTTTCGTATAATATTTAGCCCATGGTTCAGGTATAGGTTTTCTTCTTCTTAAAAATGCAAATAAATTCATCTTAGATTCTCCCTTTCCTTTTTAATTATATTCATAAGTCTCTCTGTTTCTTCCTTTATATCACCATTACATTTAATTGGCTCTAAAAACTTGATCGTTAAATCCTTAGAAAATAATTTATATTTGCCAGTAATTACAAAAGGAACAATTGGGCTATCAGTATCCATTGCCATTTTAACAGCACCTTTTTTAAACTTAAGCATTTCACCAGTTTTTTCCGTTGTTCCTTCAGGAAATATTCCAACTAATTTTTCATTTTTAAGATACCTCTCTGCCATAATCAAAGCATTTCCATCTTTATTTTTTCTATCTACTGGAATAAGCCCCATATTAGCAAAAATTATTCTTTTAGGGCCATCCCACAACTCCTTTTTAGCTAAAAAATGAACATTTCTCTTTGTAGCACTTATAAGTAATGGTGCATCAAAATTACTAGTGTGATTACCAGCCAAAAGCACTCTGCCACTACTAGGAATATTTTCTATGCCAATAAACTTCGGCGTAAAAAACAATTTATAAATACCCGTAATAAGAGGTCTTAACATTTTATATAATATTGCATCTTTCATATATCCTTCCTCGTACAATATTGTAACAAATTTATTTTATTTTGTAAATTTTTAATAAGAATATTTTCTTTTTTTCCATTTCTTTTTTAAATAAGCAAATATAATCAATTATTTTGATATACATTCATTTTCTTCCTAAAGCATGCAATTTTTTTCTTTTTTTAAATCTTTTTATTAATTTAGTGCAAAATACAAACAAAAAAGACTATTAGAACACCTCTAATAGCCAATTATATTATTCATTTTTTAGTTTAGCTAATTTTTCTTCTTCAGCCTTTAAAGTAAGTCTTTCTTTTTCAACAAGTTCTTTTGGTGCCTTAGCAACATAATTTTCATTACTTAAAAGTTTCTTTCTTCTTTCAATTGATCCTTCAAGTTCACTAATTTGTTTATTTAAAAGCATCATATCTTCATCAGTAACTTCTTTTTCGTAATAGATATCTAAATTATAATTTTTATAAATAACACTATATTTAGTACCATTTAGTTTCTTATGTTCATCTAAATTTATACGAAGTAGTTTCATTATTAAACTATAATCTTCTTCATTATTTATCTTTATACCAAAATCTTTACCAATCTTGTTTTCAAGTTTTACATTTCTAAATACTTTAATAAATTCGATAATATTTCCAAATTCTTCATATTCATTTTTAAATACTTCTTTGCTATTATATTTTGGATATTCAGATAAAATTATATTTTCTTCATGTATTGGCAGATTACTATAAAGTTCATCAGTAACATAAGGCATAAATGGATGAAGCATTTTAAGTATGCAAGTAAGAACATAACAAAGTACAGATTTAGTTGTTGCATCATCTAAGCTAAATTTAGCTGCTTCAATATAATTATCACAAAAATCATTCCATACAAAGCTATAAATTTCTGTACCAACATTATTAAAATCATATTGTTCCATATTCTTAGTTACACTTTTAATAGTATTATTTAAACTTGTTAAAATCCATTTATCTTCCATTTTTAAATTATCAAAACTTAAAGAATTTAAATCTTCAATATTCATAAAAACAAAACGAGAAGCATTCCATAATTTATTAATAAAATTCCAACTTGCTTTTACTTTTTCTTCATCGTATCTTAAATCAGTTCCAGCGGATGTAGATGTTGTTAAGAAAAATCTTAGAGCATCTGCACCATAAGTATCTATAACATCCATTGGATCTACACCATTACCTAAAGATTTACTCATTTTTCTACCATTTTTATCACGAATAAGTCCATGAATTAAACAATCTTTAAATGGTCTTTGTCCTGTGAAATGAAGACCTTGGAAAGTCATACGATTAACCCAGAATGGAATAATATCATACCCCGTAACTAACACATTATTTGGATAAAATTTCTTAAAATCTTCAGTTTCATTTGGCCATCCAAGTGTTGAAAATGGCCATAAAGCACTTGAGAACCAAGTATCTAAAACATCACTATCTTGAACCCAGCCATCACCATCGGGGGCAACTTCACCAACGTAAACTTCATCACCTTTATACCAAGCAGGAATTCTATGTCCCCACCAAAGCTGACGAGAAATACACCAGTCATAAGTTATTTCCATCCAGTGATTCATAATTTTTTCATATCTAGTTGGTACAAAATTTACTTTAGTATCTTTATTTTTTTGATTTTCTAATACTCTATCAGCAAGTGGACGCATTTTAACAAACCATTGTTTAGAAAGATATGGTTCAACCATTACTCCACTTCTCTCACTATGTCCAACATTATGCATTATTTCTTCAACACTTATAAGTAAATCATTTTCTTTTAAATATTCCACTAACTTTTCACGGGCAACAAATCTATCAAGACCAGCAAACTTTCCTGCATTTTCATTCATAGTTCCATCAGGATTTATACAAATAATTCTCTCTAAGTTATGTCTATTACCAACTTCAAAGTCATTAGGATCGTGAGCCGGAGTAATTTTAACAACACCTGTACCAAATAAAGGATCAGCATGTTCATCACCAACAATTGGAATAAGTTTACCAACTACTGGTAAAACGACATTTTTACCAATTAAATCTTTATATCTATCATCATCAGGATTAACAGCAACTGCAGTATCCCCAAATAACGTTTCAGGTCTAGTTGTGGCAACTTCCAAGTATTCATCACTATTTTCTAAATAATATTTAATATGATAAAAAGCCCCTTTTACTTCTTTATAAATAACTTCTTCATTAGAAAGTGCTGTCATTTGAGCAGGATCCCAGTTAATAATTCTTTCTCCACGATATATTAAACCTTCATCAAAAAGTGTTTTAAATACATGATTAACGGCTCTATTTAATCCTTCATCTAGAGTAAATCTTTCTTTTGAATAACATAAAGCAAGACCTAACTTAGCCCATTGTTTATGAATATTTTCTGCATATTCATTTTTCCAATCCCAAGCATAACGAAGCCACTCATCCCTATCAAGTTCTCTAGGCTTAATACCCATATCTTTAAGTTTAGCATCAACTTTAGCTTGAGTTGCAATACCAGCATGATCCATACCAGGAATCCAAATAGCATTAAATCCTTGCATTTTCTTAAAACGAATAATAATATCTTGAAGAGTTGTATCCCAAGCATGACCTAAATGAAGTTTACCAGTTACATTAGGTGGTGGAATAACAATAGCATAAGGCTTTCCTCCTTCTCTTTCTTCAAAATAACCATTCTTAACCCATTTTTCATATTTACCATTTTCTACTTCTAAATGATTATACTTTTTTTCTAACATATTACTTCCTTCTTTCTATACAAAAAAAGAATGATACCAAGGAGTCAATTCTTGACGGTACCATCCTTTTATTTAACTTAATTGATTTTATAGCATCTCTGCATTATTTTTCATTTTGCAACCTTCATATAATCTCTTTATTAGTTTCCACCACCCACTAACTCTCTTTAAAATAAATTATATTACTCCTCAAAAATCATCAAAATACGAACTTATTTTAACAAATTATTTAACTAAGTTCAAGTGTTTCTACAACATTTCCATTAATTATAATATCAATTCCCTTTTCTTCTACTGAAAAATATAGATCTTTATAATCCGGAAGAGTCATAAATTTAACCATAGCTTCATTTAAATTCTTATAAATAAATAATTGTTTATCATTAATTATAAATATATAATCTCCAACACCATATACATTAGTCTTAGGTAAAACACTTAAATATTCTACATCTTCATAATCATATATATGATATCCATTATCATAAGTAACATAATAATTATCATTAAAATCTACTATTTCACTTCTTAAAGCTTTATGAACTGAAGTTCCATCATCTTTTAATATATACCACAAATTACTTCTCATAGCAATAAATTTAGAAGTATCTAGCTTTTTATTAATTAAATGTGATGGTAATGAAATATAATCATATTCACTTGCAATAGCAACTTTACCAATTTCAAAGAATAAAACTCCCCATCCACTACTTTTATGATTTATTAAAAAACTACTTGTAGATTCAGTATTATAATTTTTAATTTCTTTATACTGATCAACAATACCTTTACTTACTACATTATATAAAACATAATTATTATCTTTCTTAAATACACTAAAGAAGTTGTTTATAACCCCAGATAAGACTAAATCATCACCTTTATAATAATTTGTATGATATTTACTATCATCAATTACAGTATCAGCTATAGAACAAGTACTACATTCATAAGTACTCATTAATTTATCTCCTATATAGAAATAAACTTTATTATTATGTATAAATTCTTTATCTGGATTTTCTATACCATTATCTAATTGTTTAGGCAAACTAAAATGTTTAATAGTACCAACTAGCCCAATAGGTAAAAATATTACCAAAAGCACAATTATTGTTATTAATGTCTTTTTATCCTTCATATTATCTACCCAATATTTATTTCTACACTTGTAGTACTTCCATCATGACTATAAGTTATTTTTAAAATACTATCTTTAACAACATATGATAACTCTTTAGCATAATCATCACTATCAAGTTTTATTACTTCTCCAAGAGTACGAGTTAAATCATTTTTACTATCATATTTAAAAACACCAACAACATTATCTTCATCAATAGTTATATAAAATTTATTTTCCATAATAATATTTTTATATTCATCACTTACTATTTTACCATCTTTATCATATATCAAATACTTATCATTATTTTTAACCATTAAATATCCATTCTTATACTTAACAATTTCATATTTAGTATTTACATTTTTAGCAAGTTCATTACCTTTATTATCATAAATATGGTATGTATCATCACTTCTTTTAATTACATAATACTCATCTACTTGTTTAAATGATGTATTAGTAGCTCTTACACTACCATCAGAATCTTTTATTCTAAATGGAATAATTCCTTTTACAGAAGCTTGTGCTATATTTATAACACCATAAGCATCATCTTCAGCACTTTTAGAAACAACCAAAGTACCTGCAGTATCAATGTAGTTTATTTTATTAGTTATATCATGAAAACCTACATCAACTGATTTATATGTTGCAATCTTTTTCTTATCTTTTAAATCCCAAAGAATAATATTATCATTTGCATTCGGAGCTTTAGTATCTGCTATAAAGACATAGCGTTTATTAAAGATTGGTACATATCCATTATCTTTTTTTTCTCCACTTTTAAATATATTACTTTCTTTAGCAATAAAACAGTTACCTAAAGCTTCATCCCCTTCAGAAACACCATTAGCATAATTACAAGCATAACTTCCAAGAAGATCAGTCTTTTCACTATCGCTATAAAAATACAATTTTCCTTCAAAATAACTTACATATTCTAAAGATTTATTAAAAGCACCTTCATTTAAATTAATTCTAGCAGCTTCATCATCATATTCAATACGCATTGTTTTTCCAGTAACAGACGCATTAAATGCTTCTTCTTTACCAACTTGTCTTAAATTATCATTAAATATTAGTTTTGTATTATAACTATTACTATTTATTCTAACTCCATCCATATTCATTGGACTTCCATCTTTATCATACACATATAGTTTCTTACCATCTGCAGCAATAGCATAGTTATCTACAAATCTTATATAATCATAACCATCTTCTACCTTAAGTTTTCCATCATAACCATAGATATAACAGTTACTTCCAACTTTAACACTAATACTACTTCCATCAAATGTTTTAATAGAACCTGGAACATTTTTAGATAATTCTTTACCATCAAAATCCACTAAAGAATAATTATTATTAACAGAAACTACTAAAGCATCTGTATCTTCAATATAACCCATATACTCATAAGAATTTTGTATAGCATCTTTTACTTCATTATCACTTATCTCAATTAATCCATATTTATTATCTTTTTTATATATAATTTTACTATCCTTAACTTCTTTAACTAAGCTATAAGTATCTAATACTTTTTCTTTACTTATATCATATAATACTACATTTCCATTTTCTTTTTTCATATTATCATATACAAATACATAATTATTAAGTATTATATCAGTTCTATTATCAATAGGTAAACCACTTTCATATACTCTTTTAAATGAATCAAAATTATCTTCATTACTAAAATTTGCTACATAACATAAGTTTTCACTTTTGTTTTCACAAGTATAGCTACCTAATTCATTTTTATCTTTATCAATAAATATAAGTTTACCATCTTCATATCTATAATTATCTTTTTCAATAACTACAACAGGATCTTTAGGTTTATCAACCGTATTATCTTTTTTAAACACTAAAAAGTATAATATAACTCCAACTATAACAAGTAAAACTATTACAATACTAACTATTATAATTATCTTCTTTTTCCTATCAAGTTTACTCCATTTACTTGGTTTCTTTTCTTTTTTACTCTTAGGTATATTTACTTGTTCCATATCATATTGAGTATTACTTATTTCTTCATTCTCATCAATCTCAACTATTTCATTAGCATTATTATTAATTTCTTCTAATATTTCTTCTTCCATAAATATATCTCCTTTCAGATATTTTATTAACTTTTGCTTTTCATCATGTCAAGTACGTAGTAGACTTTATCAAGCATGTCCGCATTACGGGAAATTTATCCACAAGATTACCCTAACCATTTATATTTATATGAAAATGGTACAAACAACAGTGGGTCTTACATTAACTAAACCTTAATTAAACGCCCATTTTTTTTACATTTTTTGTTGACAACTTGGCGCCGCTGCCTCCCCTCGCATAAACCGCGAGACTCGGCAGTTGGGTCTTCAACCACGCCAATTTCTTACCTTCGCATCTATTTTGCACCCGGCCTGACCTAGCACGCGGACGCGCTAGACAGGCAAGTCCGATCCTAGTTTATTGAGATCGGATCAGCGGCTGTGCCGCTTCCCGATGCATAGTTCACGGAAGATGAGAGACTGAAGACTGGCCGCACCGCACTGAAGTCGTACACATAGTAGTTGCTCACGTAACCATCGTAGCGCACAGAGAACGCATTGTCCGAAGAGTCCGCATCACGGGAAATAGTCCATTCATAAGCACCTAAATACATCCAATTTGCACTTTTGATGGCTTCGCCATCATAATCATAAAGGGTAGATATCCATGCACTTGGTGCTGCTGCAAATCCATAATCACTTGCATATATTAATCCAACTTTTGCGCTAGATTCTGTTTCTCCATTTGATGAAGTTGACCCAGGGACTGGATTTACTATCTCATTTTGATATGCCACTGAAGGTACTACATCACGTATTTTAGTATATGAATTTCCTCCAACTTTCCATGTTGTATCTGCTATTTTACCTTTTGTTCCAACTTCAAATGTATTTAAAAAATCATTATTTAAATATGTATTTAGACTTGATGTTGACCACGTATTCTTATTATTACTATCCCATGCTTTATTTCCTACAGATGTTGATTTGATTAGTTTTACTCTTTGTTCTGTTTGATTTTCTCCAACTTGGGTATCAAATACTCCTATTATTCTATATAGATTATCTGTTGGGCATGGTGTTACGTTTGATCCAAAACATACATAGTTATTTACACTTTCACTTGCTCCAGCATATCTGTATGAATTATCTCCTGCTCCATTTGTTAAACTTGCATCATGATGATATAGCGTTTCATCTATTCCATCCATTGCAGCTATACATGAACTTAAACTTTGTCCATTTTTACATACATTTGCTATTGTTTGAACTATTTTTTCTTTTTGTATCATTACCTTTGCACTCATGCTTTTACCTGCATTAGCACTTTGACTTGCATCATAGTTTACAAATGTTACTTTAATATTCCATCTTTCTTCTTTACTTGATGTTGTTGTTATTTCTCTATTATTAAATAATGTTATTAATCCTTTTTTATTAGTTATATCATATCCTGATACTTGAGCACCATTTGCACCGGTTACTATGACATGATTAAGTGTACTTATATCAGTTACTTCTGTGCCACTACTATCTGTTACTGTCATTATTATTTCTGGTGTACTTTCATTTATTGAATATGTAAATGTATTATTTTCTATATTTAAGTATAAATAATAATGTTCTGTTGCAGTATTTGTCTTATTATTTGCTGTAAGGGTTGCACTTGCATATGTACTTCCAGTTTGATTTCCTTTTCCACTTGCAAAATTATCTTGATTTATACTAAAAGATATTGCACTTCCACTTGAAAATGTAAATGTATCTACAGTATTTGCATTAACTTTAATATCTGCTGATGCAGGATCTCCTACTTGAGCTTGAAAATATGCATATGTTGCAGTTATAACTGTTAAAGCTAGTGCTACAACTGCCACTACACTAATTATTTTTGTCTTTCTATTTTCCATGTTTAGACTACTCCTTTATCATAAATAAATGATAACAAATAATTTGATTTTTGTAAATAGAATATAAGTTTTTTTACAAATTAAATAATAAAATTAATAAGAATTATTTATTATTTTTAAAGTTTTGATACCAATCATTTAATTTATCTTTAGTAGATGAAAATAATTTAGAACCAGCACTACCCACAAGATTTAAAGCATTCTTACTATATTTAACTAATTCATCTTTAGCATCAATAATTGAATTATAATTTTCATCCCCTAGTTTTTCTTTTGCAAAATTATTTAAACTACTAGCACCATTTTTAATTATCTCACTTGCTTTATTATAAGCATTACTTGTAGTACTAGATATCTTATCTTTATAACCAGGTGATACTTCCTCAAGTTTTAAATCTATTTTATTTGCTATTTCTAAAACTTTTTGTTTACCATCATCAGTTAATTCATTAAATGTAATTCCTTTTATAGTACCATCATAAAATAAAAAATCTACGATTGTTATAAATGTTGCTTTAGCTTTATCACTAAAATTAGAAGAACTACTTTCAGCATCTATACTATTTAAAGTATTATCCATTTCATTTATTATAGTATTATCTTTATTACTTAAACTAGGTTTTGTTATATCATTTTTTATAGTTTCATTATTTTTTTTAGGAACTTCTTTCTTAGTTTCTTCTTTTATTTCATTTATATTTTCATTTTCTAAATCATTTTTAGGCACATTATTTTCATTAGATATATTATCTTTAAAAATAACATCTCTATTAGAATAAACTAAACCTATTAACACACCCATAGCTAAAAAGACAATCCCCACTATAAAACTTATAATTCTATATTTTTTATTATTCATAATATTACTTCCTTTTTCGATTAATATTTTACCAAATTTTATTAAAAAAGTCCACATTTTAAAAGACACCTAAATGGTGTCTATCTTTGGATCATCATAAAATTAAATATGAATAAAAATACTGTACCTATTTGAATTGGTAATTTATATCTTGTGCATTCATTAATAGCTACAAGTTTATCAGCAGTTGTAACAATCCACGTTTCTTTATATTTAGGCACCCTAAGTGTAGCAGGAAACATATGATTATAAATAATATCAGCTTGCATATCATTTACATTAAATACTCTTTTAGCATTATTAACCGCAGTAGTAGGATGCCCTCTAAAACTAGAATCTTCACCAGTCTTATAAAAATCATGAAGTAAAGCAGCTCTTGTAACTTCTTCTATTTTTTCTATTTTAAATAATTTACACATATTAAACGTTAATCTAGCAACATTTAAAGAATGATCAAGTCTAGAAATACCATGATGATATTCATATCTTAAACCTATAATTTCTTCATTTTTTAATATATCACTAATTATGTCATTAAATTCCACTTGTTTTTTTATTTTCATTTTACATCACTTATACATTATATCACGTTTTAAGCAAAATGTTTCATTAAATAGTCTATTTTACATCTTTTTCTTCAAGTAATTTTAATATTTTCTTTTGACTTATTTGAATATCTTTTATTTGATCATGAAGAACTTCTAAAATAAGTTCACTTTTTAAATCTGTTTTATAATCATTTAAACTTCTTAAACTATCTTTTTTAGCTGCTCTATTTTGACTCATCATAATAACTGGTGCTTGAAGTGCTGCGATACAAGAAAGAATTAAATTAAGTAATATAAATGGATATTCATCGAACCTTACAATTAAAATAGTATTTATTATCATCCATAAAATTAGAAAGACACAAAAACCAATAATAAAGCCCCATGAACCTGCAATTTGTGTAACTTTATCTGCTAGTTTATCCCCAAATGTTCTTCTTTCATCTTCTTCTTTATCTGAATCAATAGCAGTTGGATTATCTAAAAGCATTTCAATAAGTTCATCTTCATCAGTTACTTCAAAATCCTTATTAATTAATATTTTTACTAATTTTTCTTTTCTTTTATTTGTTTCCATCTTTAATCTCCCATCTATAATGGCCTATTATTTCATCTCTAAATAAACCATCATCTTCATAATTATAAAACGCATGTTGATGTATAATATAATTTTCTTTCCTTTTATTTACTTTATCACTAACAATAGCAATATGATTTTTATATACTATTATATCACCTGGATTAAAATCTTTATCTAAACTTAGTGACTTTACATTTCTATCTAAATATACTTTTATATTTCTAACTCTTCTAAAGTCTATATTTGTATCACCTACATCACTATCATAAGCCTCTTTATTTTTCTTTATATCTTCATCTATTAAAGTTTTAAAATCATAACCGGCATTATCTAAAGCATACCATATCAAATCAGTACACACTCTATATTCATCTGTAGGATACCCTCCATTATAATATTTACTTTTATACTTTGGTTCACTTTTAATAAACTTTTTAGCCCCTTCCAATATATCACTATAATCATCTATGCCATCATTATCTTTATCAATATCACTTTTAATTATTTCTATAGTGCTACTTTTTTTAAATATTTTATCATATAAACCTGTTTTATAAAAAGAAATAACAGTTAATATTAAAATAAGAAAAAGCACTAAATAGTTTCCAAATCTTAAAAATAATTTCATATGCTATCACCATAAACATTATAACACAACTAATTTTATTACAAAAGAAAAAACTTCTAAAAAGAAGTTTTAGAAACTTTATTATTTTGGCCACAAAGCATTATTTGCACTTTGATCTGTTCCACAAGCCCAAGTAGTACCAGTAGTAAAATCTTCAACATCACTTGCAGTAATATCTTTATTATTACCACTTTCAACCCCTTTACCATTTACCATTAAAGTTCCATTAGTCATAGAAATTACATATAAATATACATTACTATTACCTGGTTGTTTTTTAATTAAAACCCTTCCAAAATATTTAGTAGCATCAGCATCAAAATCACCATTTGAAATTAAATCTCCAACTGTTATACAAACTACATTTTCACCTACTGGATAAGTTGGTTTATTAGCACTAGGATTTAAAGCATTATTCATTAAAGCCGTTGATGCTGCTTGAATTGCTGTATTAGCTTCAATAGCAAAAACTTGCTTTCTGGCATCATTCATTCGAGGAATAACTGCCATCGCTCCCATTAATAATACAATAGCAAGAACAACAATAACTGCTAATAATTCAATTAAAGTAAAACCACGTTCATTTTTGATATTTTCCATTTATTGAACTCCTCTCTACTATTAAATCATACTATAAATTATCTAATTAGTCAATAATACTTTAACATATTTCTATTAAAATTATGGTCAAGAAATTTATTTTAATACATTTAATACAGAACTAACAAGTTCCATATTATCCATAATACTTTCAAGCTTATCTGAAGTACGTTCTTTATATTTTACTTTCATATCAGAAACAAATTTTTTATAGTCAACTACTCCTCGATTCAAGCCTTTAAAATAGTAAGAATTTTGTTTAAGAAGTTCAAACATTTTAGGATTTTCTCTAAATGCTATTTGTAAATATTTTTCCATCTAATCCTCAAAAAATTTATTAAGGGGTCTAGGTGAAACAGGACCTTTAGCTAGATTTGGGGCAGGATTACTTACACCATTTTTCTTAGTTAAGTCAGTTACAAAATCTATAGCTTTCTGAGCAGTATTTATATGGCTTTTAATTGAATCAACATCAACATTTTTAACCATATTAGTTATTTTAGAAATACTATTTTCAACTTCATTTCTATCATCTAATATATATTTGTTCCATACATTCTCATCAGTTCCATATAAATCGTATAACTCATAAAATTTTTGCCATGTCATTTCCCCATTTTGAACGAATTTTATAAGTTCTGGTTTAGTTCTAACAAAATTTTTAAATTCTTCTTGTTTCAAATTAATCACCTATATAACCATATGAAAAAAGCTCTATTTTATTCTACACAGAAGATTATTTTTAGATACATCTATATCTACGTTATATATCTCTTTATATGACTTTAATAATAAACTTAATAAATTATTACTTTGATCTAAAATATAATTTATTTCTATTAAAGAAAGACAAAACATATTAGCAATCTCATTAATTGTATAAATTTTATTATTTACTATACCATTTAAAAGTCGCTCTATTATTATTATGTGCTGAGGAATTAAACTAATTGCTTCATCTAAATAATCATAAAAATACTTTTTAGCACGTGCTATATTTTTAAATTTGATATACATATCATCCATATCAATATGTATTAACTCAGTCTTAACATAATATTTTTGTCTAAACCACATTAATATACTTTCTAAATCAATTAATTCATTATTAGATAAAGCATCTATATTACATGTATTATTTAAATCATTACCAAATGCTTTTAAAAGCAATTTATAGACACAACCTTTTTTATTTAATTTATTAATAATACCATCTAGCTTCCTTCTAGGACAATTAACTAAATCACATAAAGTTTTATTACGCCATACTTCTTTATAATAATTTAGGTATTTTTTGTATTCTTCCTCTATCTCACTAATTATATTTATAAGATCTGATATATCTTCACTAAAAAATAAATTTTCTTTAAATTTTTCTTTTAAATCAGGACCAAAATATTTAATTAACAGTTTTCTTTTGTTACTATTTACATCTAATTTTATTAAATATTTTTTTAAATATATATTACGTATATTAGTTATTTCACTTAAAGTTAAATTTTTAAAACAGCAATTTAAAATTTTTTTATTCTCTTCATATTTAGCAACAAACTTATAAAATAATAATCTTTCTTCATAACTAGCATTTGCAAAAGATGCCTTTAAAGATAAATCTGGCCCAAATATATTTACAAATAGCTTATTTGTTCTATCTTTTATTAAAGTAAATTCTTCTTCATTAAGTTTTAAAATATCTTTTAAATATTTACCTTCATATAACAACCTTTTTTGTTCTTCATTCATTTTTATAAATAAATTATCATTTAATTGATTTTTTTCCTTCATTTTATAAACCCCACTTCTATTTGATGTATTTTCTCTCTACTTAACAAAATTTTCCTAAGCATAACATACATATCACCGATTTGCTTTAAAATATTTTAACATCTTTTTAGAAAAAAACAAGAAAAAAAGACTATAATAGTCAATTTTTAATTAATTTTTTAAATCTATCCCAAACTTTATCAGTGGAATAATTTAAAATACCATTTTTATATACTTTTAAGCCTTTTTTAAGAAGGATATAGATAAATAATATCATTACTACAATAGATATTATTATATCAAGCAAACTAACCTCACCAATTATATAAAGTGTTGGTGATAAGAATGCAGATAAGAATGGAACATAAGATAAAACATGTATTAAAGTTGAACCATTAAATAATGATGCAGATATAGATAAATAATAACCTACAACTGAAATAAGCATAACTGGTGTTTGAAGTTGATTAAAGTCTTCGATATTAACTGTCATAGATGCTAGTACTCCAGAAAGTATTGCATAAGCTAAAAATGATAAAAGCATAAGAATTAAAGCTGTTGGAACTAAAACAAGCAATTTATCTTTTAATATTGATAAATCTAGATTACCAACAAGACTACTAATTAAACCTAAAGCTGAAGTACCAGTTACATACTTATTAATTAATAAACCTATAAGAGCAAAAACAATTAATAAAGCACCTTGAGTAATAACAAATATATTGCTTGCTAAAACTTTAGAAAATAAATGCATTTTTGGACTTACATTAGAAATAATTATTTCCATACTCCTCGTAGTTTTTTCTTCACAAATTTCTCCTCCAACCATTTGGACTAAAAACACAACAAGCATAAAGAATGGAAGAATTAAAGTTGGAAATACACTATTCATAACAATAGTCATATTTTCATCAACACTACCTTGATCACTAAGAATTGTTCTTTCTACTGTAGCTGGACTAGAAATATTAGCAAGAATTTCTGGACTAATATTTGATTTAATCATACCTAGTGTACTTTTAGAACTATTTAAACTACTAATTATTATTTGATATAATCCATTATCAATAGTTTCATTACTAATTATTTCACTTTTTAAATATTCTTTATCGTCTTCATTTAGAATCACTATTACTTCATTATCTTTCAAATTTTTACTAAGTTCTTCTTTAGAACTTTCTCCACGTTTTATTTCAAGTAATTTATCTTCATCTAAAGCTTCAATTGTGCCTTTAAACACATCATAAACTCCAGCATTATCAACTGCATAAATAGTCAAATTTTCAGAAAAATCTCCTCCAAAGAACTTAACTATGGAATTAATATTTATAATTGCTAGTATAACTAAAGCAAGAATTATATTAGTTGCTATAAACCATTTTGAACCAATTTTCTTTTTTAAACTAACCTTTGTTAAATACCAAAACTTCTTATTCATTTTTACCTCCGACATAATGGATAAATATCTCATTTAAACTAGCATCTGCCACTACATACTTTGTTATATTAAAGTTTTTAATAACGTCAAATACTTCTTTTGATACACTAGCATCTTTAATATGTACAACATACTCATTTGCTTTTTCTTCGACCTCTTCTACTCCATTTATTTTTTCTAGTTTTTCAACAGGAATATTATCACCTTTTATTTGAATATTCTTTTTAGCATAGTTTTCTTTTATTTCATTTAAATTACCATTTATAACTGCTTTACCATGAACTAAAATAATAAGTTCTTCACAAAAGTCTTCGATATATTCCATTTGATGTGATGAAAATATAATTGAGCATCCATTTTTTTGTAAATCTTTAACTGCATCTTTTAAAAGTCCTACATTTATTGGGTCTAAACCTGTAAATGGTTCATCTAATATAAGAAGTTTAGGTTCATTTATAACTGCTGATATAAATTGTATTTTTTGTTGATTACCTTTAGATAGTTCTTTTATCTTTTTAAATTTATAATCCTTTATTTCAAATCTATCTAACCAATAATCAAGTTTTTTATCTATTTCCTCTTTATTCATGCCTTTCAAAGTACCATAAAACTCAATCATTTCATAAACAGTAAGTTTAGTAAGTAAACTTCTCTCTTCTGTAACAAAACCTATTTTATCAGTTTCTTTATAATCAATTTTTTTACCATCTAAAGTTATTGTTCCTTTGTCGGGTTCTAAAAGTCCCATTATCATTCTAAATGTTGTAGTTTTACCTGCCCCATTTTCACCAAGAAGTCCAAAAATTTTGCCATCTTTAACCGTAAAAGATAAATCATCTACAGCAACTAGACTTCCATATGTTTTTCTAACATTTTCTAACTTTAACATATTAACCTCATTTCTTAACAAGATTATATAACAAATTAAAATGAAAATAAAGATATAATTTAGCTTTAGCTCCTTAAAAGTCACATATTCGCATGCCGATTTATGACATGTTTTGTCATCGCTATTTACAAATATAAAATTATATGTATAATAGCATACTGTTACCCGAAAAGTGGTAGTGCCTACTTTCTATTCGGTTCGGAACTTTTCCGAGGTTAAACTAAAGGGGGAGAAAGGGCTGGTGGTAAGTATATGAAAGAAGAGTTTAGTGATAACAACACTCTTTTAGTAATAATTATTTTGTTACTGTTAATTATTATTAAATTAGTATAAAGAAGGACACTAGCCATTAGGTGTAGTGTCCTTCAAAGCAAAAACTTGTAGGCGCTACCCGCTTTCTCGGGTAACCTTACATTTACATTATATCCAAATTTTATATAAATATCAATACTTTTTTAGTAACTTCAAAAAAAAGAGGTTTCCCTCTTTTTAATAGAATGCTCCGCCCCAGATTATAGCAAGTAGTATAAATAGTATTAAAACTATAAATGCATAACTAGCTGTAAAGTTATTTCCTGAAGTAGAATCGCAATCTTTTTTACAGCAACTCATAATTAACCTCCCTTTATATATTTAAAACTTTAGATAAAAGCCCCTACTATGATGATTAAAAGAATAAATAGTACTAAAATTATAGCAGCACCAAGGCCATTTCCGCAATGATTCATAAAACTTTCCTCCTTTATTTTGTCTTTTCACTAGTATTCTATGGTAGATTTTTCATTGTGTGAGGGCAAAAAAAGCTTAAAAACGTTGTAAAATGCAAAAATAATTGTTATAATACCTTTATAAGGAGAGATAATATGAAGAAAAAATTAGTTGCATTATGTGCAATCATGCTACTTGCAAGTGGCTGTGGTAAAGTGCCAAAATTAGAAAATGGAAAGGAAGCTATTGTTAGTTTTAAAAATGGTGAAAAAATAAGTGTTGATGATTTTTATACTAAATTAAAAGATGGTATGGGTCTTAATACTTTAATCACTATGATAGATACATATATTCTTGAAGAAGAATTTAAAGATTATGTTGATACTGCTAAAAGTAATGCTGAAGCAACAATCAATGCTTTAATTACACAATATGATGGTAAAGATAAATTACTTGCTGCTATTCAAAGTCAAACAAATTATCAAACAATCGAAGCATTCCAAGATTATTACTATTTATCATACATGCAAAGTCATGCTATCGAAGAATATGCTAAAACTAAAATAACTGACAAAGAAATAGAAGATTATTACAAAAACAAATCTATCGGAGATATGGAAGTAAGTCATATTCTTATAACATCTGATGTTAAAGATGGTGCAAAAGATGATGAAAAGAAAGCTGCTGAAGAAGCCGCTAAAAAGACTGTAAATGAAATAATTGAAAAATTAAATACAGCTAAGAAAAATAAAGAAGACATCACTGAAACATTTACTAAACTTGCTAAAGAATATTCTAAAGATGATGACACTAAGGATAAAGGTGGTGCTTTAGGTAAAATCAATTATGGCACACTAAGTTCAAGCTATGATGAATTAATCGATGCTGCTACAAAATTAAAAGATGGTGAATATAGTACATCAGTTATTACAACAGAACTTGGATATCATGTAATACTTAAAACTAAAAGTTATGAAAAAGACACTTTAGAAAATCTAAAAGAAAGTATTCTTAAAACACTTGCAGACAAATATATCAAAGATAATTCTTCATCAGTTGGACTTAATGCTTTACAACATTATAGAAAAGAATATGGCATGGAAATCCAAGATGACGAAATTAAGAAACAATATTCTAATTACATACAAAATGCACTAGCATCTATTGCAAGTTCAACTACAAAATAAAAAGCACAAAACGTGCTTTTTATTTTGCCTAATAATTAGCAAAGACAATCTACATATGTATCAGATAAACATCTTATGCAGCATAGACAATCGCAATCCATTGTAAAGAAAACATTTGTAGCAACATATGGATAAACACTAGTTTCATCAGTATTATCTGCTAAAACACGGAATGTACAGCAGTTGCCTTCTATTTTTTCTACTCTGAAAACATTTGAACAAGTAGTAGTACTTCCTGTACATGTAGCTGTAGAGTCTTTAGTTGTTGGCATACTCCATGGAGTACCATTACCACCACAAGTATAAAGCATTACAGGTCTAGTGTTACATACGAGGCAATTGCTTCCTCCACCAAGTACTGGTCTATCGCAAGTTTGTAAACAATTATCTGGACATGCGTTTTCTTGAAGAACTAAAATGACACATAGTATTTCATTAATGCAGTTGCCTTCTGATGATTTACTTTCTCTATTCATAAACTTTCACCCTTTCATCTAATTCACTAATAATTTATGAAAATAATCAAAATAAGTGTATGCTTTTTACTTTTACTTTTTTATAAAATATGATAAAATGATAATGGTGATAAAAAATGAAAACATATATTGAGTATATTGTAATAGCAATTATTCTAATAATTATTTCAATGGTTATTGTAAAACTTTCAAAAAGAGATTTCAAAGTAGAAGCTAACAAACTCATTACTTATTTAGGTGGTAAAGATAACATTATTAATGCTGAATGTAATATGTCAAGGCTTAAAGTTATCCTTAAAGATGTTAGTTTAGCCAATAAAGAAGGCATTCAAAAACTTGGTGCCAAAGGTATTGTTGAAATAGATAACCAATTAAAAATTATATTTGATAAAAATGCTAAACAATTAAAAAAGTATATCGAAGAAATTCTCTAAGATATACTTTTTTCTATATTTTTTCTATATCTAAAATATCTGTTATTTTAATAAGTTTATTATCTATAGTAAGCAAGTTTATATTAGTTTTACCTACGATTTCTTCTTCTTTTACACCATCAGACATAGTAATTCTTACTTTACTTTTATATACATGATTAAGTGACCCAAATATTTCATTAATTTTTTTATTTATATCCTTTGGATTATACGACTTTACTTCTCTATCACTTCGATATATATCTTGATAGTTATTAAGTTTCTTATTAATTGGACTTGCAAATACATTAGGTAATTTGTTCATGTTAACACCTCTACAATATTTTATGATAAATATCCTAAAAATACACATACTAAAATTATGAAAAAAGTATTAAATAGCAAATTTTCATTTTTTATTCCTTTACTAATAATAATGATTATTAGTTTTTTAGATATGTATAATGCTAAATATTTAAGTACTCTTTATAGTAACAATTTAACAAAGCAAATAATTTGGTATACTTTAGGTATAATAATTCTTCTACTTTTTAGAAAAATAAATACTAGTTTTATATTTAAGTATGCTAAATATTTTTATATTTTATCTATTTTACTTCTTATATATGTTTTAATATTTGGTAAAGTTATAAATGGTGCTAGAGCATGGATTACTATAAAGGGATTATCATTTCAACCTAGTGAACTTGCTAAATTATCACTTGCTTTAATGCTTAGTAATACTTTAAATAGTTTTGTAAATACTGGCATAAAAAGTGAAATTTTATTTATATTAAAAATATTTATTTTGACTATAATTCCTTCGATACTTGTATTTTTAGAGCCTGATACAGGTGCTATTATTTTCTTTTTAGTTATGGCTTTTACTACAGTAGTACTTAGTAATATCCATAAATTTTGGTATATATTAGCCATATTACTAATAACTTTATCTATTGGTACATTTATTTTTCTTTACCTCTTTAATAAAGATTTACTTATTAATTTAATTGGTACTAGTTTCTTTTATAGAGTTGAAAGACTTATTACATTTAAAACTATGTCAAGCTATCAACTCGAAAATGCTTTAGTTGGTATAGGTTCATCAAGTAGCTTATCACTTACTTTAAATGGCACACGCATCTATATTCCTGAAGCACCAACAGACTTTGTTTTCGCTTTTTCTATTACAAACTTTGGCTATATTACAGGTTTTATTATTCTCCTTTGTTATTTAATCATAGATATTTATTTAATAAACAGATTTATTTCTATGAAAAAAAGTACTTTAAAGTACTTTCTAGCTAGCTTTATAAGTATTTTTATTCTTAATCAAATAATAAACATAGGTATGAACTTAGGACTTTTACCAATTATAGGTATACCTCTTCCCTTTTTAAGTTATGGAGGTTCAACACTCATTATTTATTTTATCTTCTTAGGTATCATTTTTAACTCAAAAGAAAAACCATACTAAGTATGGCTAATAATAATATGTCCTAGGTATAGGTTGATAATAACTATAGGAACTATTATAGTATGGCATACCAGGATTTGGATAATAACCTCCATTACTTGGTGCTACATTATAAATTGGCCTTGGTCTAGTAAACCCAACAGCAGCCCCTCCAGCTAAACCTCCGAGCAAAAACGGAACTACAAAACCTCTATTTTGATTTTGATAATAATTTGGATACATATAAGACTCCTTTCTTTAGTATATTATGTAAAGAAAGTATGTTTACTAATTACAATTACCCAAATAAATTTTTCCATCTTTTCTAATTAAATCTAAATTTGTTTTTTGATTTAATTTAGCAATTGCCTCATCTACGAGTTCCATATATTCATTATCCTCAATAAGATTAATGTCCTCAACTTTAATAACATTCATTTCTTCATTATCTAAAATTAAAAACTCATATACTAATTCTAATGATATTTTTTCAACTACTTGTTTTTTAGCTAAATCTTTACTTAATTTCATATATTCTTTCACATCAATCAACTCTTTCCTTTCTAATTATACCAAACAATTTCGTATTTGTCTGTAATTTTCTGTATATTTAATAAAATAATGGGAAAATTAATCTGGTGAGCGGAATAAATGGAAAACGATAGATTATTCGAGTTAAGAGAATATAACAATCTAACTCAAAAAAATGTTGGGGCAATTCTCGGAGTGCGTCAACAAACATATGCCGAATGGGAGAAAGGTAAAAAGATTATTCCTTTAAAACATTTAATAACCTTAGCTAAATATTATAAGGTTAGTTTAGATTATTTAACAGGTCTTTCTAATCAAAAAGATATATTTTTTAACTATGTTAAACTTAACAAAGAAGAAATTGGTCAAAAAATTATCTATATTAGAAATATCAATAACCTAAAACAACGCGAGTTAGCTAAAGTACTAAATACCTCTCCATCTACCCTTTGTGCCTATGAAAAAGGAAATACTCTGATCCTAACAGCATTCTTATATCAAATTGCTAAAGAATTTAACATTTCTATGGATTGGTTCGTCGGAGCAAGTACAAGAATTAAAAGACTTTAATTCTTTTTTTATGCCCTTTACCAACAACAAAATTTACAAAAGCTTTATTAAAGTTTTCATAATTGTTCCTACCTTCCTATTTATATTTTATCAAAAAAATTATAAAAAAAAAAGACTTATTTTTACATAAGTCCTAAAAAATAATTTTTCTTACCTTTCTTTATAAGTAAAACCTTATCTTCAATAGCATCATTTTTAGTAATATTTTTTTCCAAATCTATTTCTTTTTTACCATTTATACTTATTGCTCCAGCATTTATCATTTCTCTAGCTTCTCTTTTACTAGAAACAACATTATTATTTACAAGTACATCTATTAAAAGTTCACCATTTTTCACATTAAATTTAGGTATATCTTTAATACTATCTATTATTTCATTTGCAGATAATTCCCAAATTCTATCTGAAAATAAACATTCAGAAATATTTAAAGCTTTGTTAAATTCCTCTTCACCATGTAAATCAGTAATTATTTCTTTAGCTAATGCTTTTTGTGCTATTCTTAAATGTGGATTTTCATTTTGTTTAACCATTATTTCATCTATTTCTTCTGGTGTTAAAAATGTAAATACTTTTAAATATTCATAAACTTTAGAATCATCAGTATTAATTAAGTATTGATACAATTCATAACTTGATGTTTTATTTATATCAAGCCATAATGCATTTCCTTCACTTTTACCAAATTTTTTACCAGTTGCATCAAGAATTAAAGGCATTGTAAAAGCATAGGCATCTTTACCAGTCATTTTTCTAATTAACTCTATACCAGCAGTAATATTTCCCCATTGATCAGAACCTTCAACTTGCATAGTACATCCCATTGTATTAAACATATGTAAAAAATCATAGCCTTGAATTAACATATAACTAAATTCAGCATATGTAATACCAGTATCAAGCCTTCTTTGAATAATATCTTTACTAAGCATATAATTAACATTAATATACTTTCCAACATCTCGCAAGAAATCTAAGAAATTATAATCTTTAAACCAGTCATAATTATTTACAAGTTTTGCTTTACCATCAAATACTTTATCAATTTGTTTTCTAATACATTCAATATTGTGATTAAGAGTATCAATACTTATAATTTCTCTTTCTGCAGTTGGTCTAGGGTCTCCAATTCTACCAGTTGCTCCACCACATAAAAGTATTGGATTATGTCCCATTTTCATAAGTCTTTTAGCAGTAATAAGTGAGCTATAATGTCCTAGGTGTAAAGAGTCTGCAGTTGGATCTGTTCCCCAGTAAAAGGTAACTTTTTCATTATTGATTTTATCAGCAATATCATCACCAGCCACATCTTTAACAAGACCTCTCCATTTTAATTCTTCCCAATTTGTCATATTTTTCTTTTCCTCCAAACAAAAAAGATGATACCAAAAGGAGTCTCTTTGAGACGGTACCATCCTTTAATTAACTTAATTATCTTAACGCGATTATACGATTCAGCTCCAGAGTTGTAAGTTCCATCTTCGCTGATTGACCAAATTATAGCATAATCAAAAATTAATTTCAACCCTTTTAAAATAACTTTTCAAAATCATTATTTAAAGGTAATTCCGCATAACAAACTTTTTTTGTAACTGGATGTACAAATTTCAAATAGTATGCTTCTAACATCATTCTTTTATATTTTACTTTACCATATTTTTTATCTCCGATGATTGGGTGACCAATATTAGCTAGTTGTACTCTGATTTGATTTCTTCTACCAGTTTCAATATTTATATCAAGTAAACTATATTTGTTATTATTTTCTATAACATTAAAGTTTGTAATAGCTAATTTGCCTATTTTTTTGATGTTTGTAACCACTACATCTAAACCTTTTGTTTCATAAAGAAAATCTTTCAAAGTACCATTGTTTTCATTTAGTTTTCCACTTACAACAGCATAATATTTTCTTTCAACATTTTGCCAATTTCTTTGTAAATCATACTTAACCTTTTCATTTTTAGCAAATAAAACTAATCCACTAGTATCTTTATCAAGTCTATGTACTATAAATATTTTATTCTTAGGATTTTGTTTTTTAACATATGTCTTTACTTCATCATACAAATTATTATCATAATGATTATCTCTAGATATAGTAAACTCTCCAGCTGATTTATTAACAATTATTAAATATTTATCTTCATATATAATTTTCAATTTCTTCATATAGAGCTCCTTTTAGCCACATTTCAAAAATAATTATATTAATTTTTGTAAAACTTGTCAAGCTCTTCATACAATTAAATAAGATAGAGATTTCTCTCTATCTTTATAGCTATACTAATTTTTTAATCTCAGAAGTTGATAAATTAGTAACTTCACTAATTAGATTAATATCGCAATTTTTCTTTAGCATATTCTTGGCGGTTTCAATTATTCCAAGATTTTTGCCTTCAATTAATCCTTCTTTAATCCCAGCCTCTTTGCCTCTTAGCTCTGCTGACTCTTCTTTTAATTTATCTCTATCAAACAAACTTCTGATTTCTGGATCACTTACAAAATCTCTTACCATTTCTACTGTGCTCATTAAATTCTTATCTCCCTTCGATAATCCTTCTGCTTCTTCATAACTTTTTAC